>LHCFI01400__coassemble_1749_pt1 | contig 20996 bp, 17 predicted proteins | sample LHCFI01400__metabat2_low_PE_038 | metagenome-assembled genome bin LHCFI01400 | reverse complement strand
TCCATCCGCAGGATAAAGATAAGCCGGGAAATGGGGGAACGCTATATGATCTTCAAGGAAATGCTTCAGGATGAACGGGCAGAAGGCAGGGCAGAGGGCCTCTTGGAAAGGCATAGGGAAGACGTCCTAGAAGTGCTGGGGCTTCTGGCTCCTGTGCCGGACTCTCTTAAAGAGCAGATTCTTTCTATTGAGGATCCTGAAATCCTCAGCCGTCTTTTAAAGAAAGCGGCCAGGTCATCCTCTCTTGAATCATTTTTGACAGAAGCCGAGCCTTTGCTATGTTCTGGGAATAAATCTGATTCATCTCGATTTTCTGGGACCTGACCTTATAAAATTCAAGAATGCCACCGGCATTCTTGCTGCGAGGCGCATGTCATGCAGCGCATGACATCCTTCCTATGTGCGCCTCTGCAATCCGCCGGAGGCTTATCTCAGATGTAGGATTGACACCCGCCACTGAAACTGTTTTGTTACTCGCTGCCTATATAGGCGGGAGTCAGCCTCATCTGAGATCTGTGTGATCTTCCAGGCAGCAATTTTGCTGCCCGGCTCAAATCTGTCACAGCGGCGGCCTTCCATACAAAGGCCAGCCGCTGCGCTTCAATTTTACAAATCGCAACTGCAAATCTAACGAAAACCAATCATTAAACACGCAGAGGAATTCTTTTATGGAGCCATATCATTGAGACAACAACATTACAGCGAAAACTTTCCGCCCACTATAAAACCAAAAGGTTTAATCCAGCTTCACATCTGCAAGCTCCTTCGGAGGAAGCTGTCTGGAGGAATTCTTCTGATATTTCTTCAGATCAGCGGCCGCTTTCGCCAAAGGCGCATTTGTTCCAGCTCCGGCCATACAGCCTCCCGGACATCCCATTCCTTCGATCATACAGCCCTTCAGTTTTCCAGCCTTGGCCAGCGTCAGAATTTTCTTACACTCTGTCAAACCTTCTGCGTGTTCAATATGAACCTCAACATCAGGATAATATTCGTGAAGACAGGCCTCCACAGCGCTTGCCACGCCTCCTGCCACGGCATATCCTCTCCCTGCGGCGGACGCATTGTCTACTGGCGTCTCTCCTTTATAGGAGGCGGGATCAATGCCTTTAGCCTCAAACATCCCCACCAGCTCTTCAAAAGTAATGACAAAATCTACATCACTTCGCACATCTTCCCGGGACGCCTCCAGTTTTTTGGAAGCACAGGGACCGATAAACACTACATGAGCGTCCGGGTACTGCTTCTTAATTGTCCTGGCCGTAGCCACCATAGGCGTCAGTTCCTGTGAAATATTCCCCCTCATATCCGGGAAAAACTTTTGCGCCATCATAATCCAGGAGGGACAGCAGGAAGTAAGAAGGAAGGGTATCTCCCCAGTACTTACTTTTTCCGCATAATGCCGTGCCTCAGAAGCCGCTCCTATGTCTGCTCCCAGAGCCACTTCGAATACATCCGCAAAGCCCAGATCCATCAGCGCATCCCGAAGCTGTCCAGAAGTAACATTGGAACCAAACTGGCTGACAAAGGCAGGGGCTACCTCAGCGACAATCTGTTTGCCCTCTTTAAGCGCATGGGCAAGCTGGAAGATCTGGGATTTATCTGAAATTGCTCCAAATGGGCAGCTTACCATACACATTCCACAGGAAACACATTTATCATTATTGATATGAGCCCGTCCCAGATTATCACTCTCGATGGCATTTACCCCGCAGGCCCTGGCACAGGGGCGCTCCTTTTTGGCGATGGCATCGTAGGGACAGACAGATTTACATTTGCCGCATTTCACACATTTCTCCTGGTCAATAACAGCCTTTCCCTTTATAATTCGTATGGCTCCTTTAGGACAAATTTCCTTACAGGGATGAGCCACACAGCCCCGGCACATGTTGGAAACTTCATACATCTTCTCCTCGCAGGCATCACAGGCAGAAGGGATTACCTGCATTAAAGGGGGCTCATAATACTTCTCATCTATATTGCTGGCTTCCAGGCCTGCAGTAATGTGTACGGCTGCATCCTCCGGACGCAGGGACATTCCCATGGCCAGACGGACTCTCTCGCTGGCTACCGCCCGTTCCCGGTAAATGCTCTCCCGGTATGTAGCCTTTTCCTGAACGATCTTATAGGGAATGGCCTCAATATCCGCCACCAGTGTCTCAGGCTCTGATTCAAATCCGGCCTTGGCAATCTCCTTAAATACTCTCCTGCGGATTCTTTTTACATTTGTATCCAGACTTCGCATACGCTTTCCTGCCTTTCTCTTCATTATTCAGAAACGTCATTTTTCTTGTTTTATGATAGCAAGATTTTTATATCATTTCAAGGTTTGCATGATTCAATCAATTACAATTTTTCAATGAAATGATTGCTATACATATTCCAGTATTTCTTATATACCCGCTCTTCGTTTCCGTCAAAATTAAGCTGATACATTCTAAAGAATACGGGGAAGTCTTTCGGCTGCCATTGTTCCTCATAGGTATAGCAGTATTTCATGCCACAGGCTTTCATAACATTGCCGCTTCTCGGATTATTTTTGTCGTGTGTCGCAGTAATATACGGAATCCCATCTTTTTTTACCTGTTCAACAACAGCCTTTGCTCCTTCGGAAACAATGCCCTTATGCCAAAATTCTTTGCGGAGAGCATATCCAAAATCGTGATGTTCCTCCATATCTACTTTTATATAACCGATTGGGCAGTTATCTTCTTTAAAGCAAATTGCATACGCATAAGCCTGCGGCTGTGCATACTTTGCAGCATATCTTTCCTCATAAAACTTTTTGGTTTCTTCAATATCTTTTACTGGGTACCATGGAAGAAATTTATTGACTTCCTCATCTTTGAGAATCAAAAACAGAGCTTCTAAATCATTCTCTGTAAATTTTCTTAATATCAAACGTTCTGTTTCAAGTGTCGGTGTGTTCATAATATTTTACCCTCTCTTTATAATTCATTTTCCGTGATTTAAGTATACATTATTCCTTTCGCAAGATGTCCAAGCTATGATTTGTAGCTCCGATTAGGTCCATTCTTTCGCAAATAGACAGGTGATATTTCATCCATATTTCAAAGGTCGCATCATCCATATCGTCTATACACTCCCGCATATAGTTCGTTGCGCCATCGGCAGCTACTATCTTTACCCTTTTGATATTAGAGAAATTTGCATTTATTGCATCAATTTCTTCTAACCGCACCATTTCAAATAAATCTTTTTCTTCAGAAATGCAATGGAAATCATCTGTCAACATATGATTCTCTATGAGATTCCATATTTTACCTTCTTTAAAGGTAAACTGAATCAGAGTAGCCTCATTCATGCAATACGCAATAAAAATATATCCTTCCTTCTTGGTAACTCTAATTGCCTCTTCTAACACTTTTTTCTTGTCTTCGTCATTATACATATGATACATAGGTCCAAGTACCAGTGTAATGTCAAAGGATTCATCCTCAAATCTTGATAAATCCAATGCATTTCCTTGATGCGTTCTTATATTAGAAATCCCAGCTATTTTGGAATTCATAATCTCCAAATTATGAGCAGTGTATTCTAACGCATCCACCTGATGTCCTTCCTTAGCTAAAGCTATACTGTATCTGCCAGTTCCGGCTCCTACTTCCAATATTTTCTTTTTATCAGAATCACTTATCATATCATGAATATATTTCATGGTTGTTAAGTATTCCACCTGTCCGTGATTACTTGCAAGTCGCCCTTCTTCATCATAATTTTCATAATACTTCTCTAAATAATTCATTATCAACGCCTCCTTGTAATAAAATAAAAAGCACCGCCAAACAATATCTCTATCGTCTGATGGTGCAATAAACCCTTGCTATATTCCTATTATGAAAAACTTTCTCTATACCTGCCGCTCATTCATTAGATAGAGAAATCCCATTCCCACAATGCAATATTTTCCATCAGCAATAGATCCAGGCTGCCGGCGGCAGACGGGATTGACATCATAATTATTTGGCTGCGGAAGTCTATAACTATTCTGCATTGTGCTAATTCCTTTCATAAATCTTATAATAATTGTTATTGATAATACTTCCGAATATGCTTATTGTCAACAAGATTTTTAATTTGTACCGTTTATAATGCGTATCGTTCCCATAACATCGGATCTCCCCATATGCGACAAATTATTCAATAAAAAAGTATAAAATTCTAATCTTTCTCCCCTCCCCCATAGATCTCTCTTGTAATCTCCATCACGGTCAGCAGCGTCACCGGCCCCAGGAACACTCCGGCAGGGCCGTACAGATACAGGCCGGCGTACACCACCACCACCATGACGAAGGGATAAACTCCCAACTTGGCCCCGATCAGCCTGGGCTCCAGGTATTCCCGAACCACATACGTCAGAAGGAACAGACCGGCGTATCCTGCCGCCAGCTTATAATTTCCTCTGAATACCAGAAATACTGCCATGGGAACCAGGATTGTCCCCGTGCCTACAAAGGGCAGGGCATCCAGAAGGCCGATGACGATCCCCAGCAGAAGAAAATAGGGATTTCCAAAGACCCACAGGCCGGCGGCGCACAGAACGGTGATGATCAGTATAAGAATCATCTGGGCTTTCAGGTACATTCCCCCCTGCTTCCACATCCTCTGGGTAATCCGGTGGAGGGCCTGATAGCTTTTGTACTTCTCCAGACTGGCCCGCATCTTATCATAATCCCGCATCAGCAGCACCACGGACACGAACAGCATCAGCAGGAATATCCCGGCCTCCGCCAGCTTTTTCAAATAGCGCACGGAATAGTTGACCACGCCGGGGATAATATAGATCCTGATCTGTTCCGTGGCGTGATCCAGGCTGGAATACACAAAGTCCTTCACGTCATCCGTGCTGACGCCAAAGCTTCGCTCCGCCAGGTAGCAGCACTGGTCGATGATTCCGCAGAAGCAGTCATAATAGTAATCAAAATTGGTGGCGATTTTCCGGATCTGCTCCGTAAGCATACAGGACAGATAGTAAAAAAGCAGCGTAAAAAGCCCCAGAAACAAGGCCATCAAAACACAGACAATGATTTCCTTCTTCCAGGGAAGCTTCGTTCTTATCTTCTCCGTCACTGGGTTCAGTACATGTACCAGGGCGTAGGCAATAAAAAAAGGAATCACATAGGGGAGCAGGTATTTCATTCCCAGAAACACCCCTAATGCAATTCCAATTATCGTAATTAATTTCTTTCCCTCTTCCATACGTTCCCAGACCTTTCTTTTTTTTGGTATGGTATCTAGTATGGAAGGGGCAAACTTGTTTTATTCTGAATCGGTATTTATATCTTCTGGAGGATCTGAAAAATCTTTCCAGAAGGATTGATAGAAAATTCCATTTTTTTGTCAGTGACCGGATGCATAAAATTCAGTCCTGCGGCACACAGAGCTAAAGAAGCATTTTCAGCAGCTTCCCCCGCCGCTTTCACCCACGTTTCCCATTGAGGATTATATTTCCTGTCTCCATATAAGGGCATTCCAATTCCTGCCATCTGCACACGAATCTGGTGATGCCGCCCTGTAATCAGACGGATTTCCACAAGGGCCAGCCTTTTATCTTGGACAGGAACATATTCTCCCAGCTTCCGGCAAAAAAGCTCCGCCCTCTTGGCTCCTTTCGTCCCTTCCGGCACAATCCGGGAGGCGTTGGTTTTTGCATCCTTCAAAAGGCTGTGGGTCAGCCGGACAGAATCTTCTTCCAAAGACCCCGGCATCTTTTCCGCCTCCTGTATGCAGCACACGGCCAGATACGTTTTCTGCATCTGGTTTTCCTGAATCTGCCGGTTCAGTCCCGCTGCCGCCCTCTTCGTCTTTGCGAAAACCAGGATCCCCTCCACCGGCTGATCCAGCCTGTGAATCAAACGGATCCTTTCTTTGCACCCTGTCTCCTTCAGGTGCAGGTTCAGTATACTCTCCAGATCTTTAGTACCCATATGGCTGCTCTGCACCGGAAGCCCTGCCGGTTTACGGCAGACCAGAATTTCCCTGTCCTCATATAAAATATTGTATTCGTCCATCTGTCCGTCTTCCCTCTGAATTGTCTGTTACGAATTTCAAGCCTTCCTCAGAAGCTTTTCTGTAAAATGCACGTTAAAGAAGTGGATAAAGGGGCCAAAACCGAAAGCCGCCACCAAAGTTCCAAGGCCTACAAGCCCTCCTGCCAGGAAGCATACAAGGGCACAGGTACCGTCTGTCAGCATTCTGCACCAGAAATAAGGAATCTTCGGGAAACGCTTTGCGAGAATCAGAGAAAGGCTGTCATAGGGAGACACGCCTACGTCAGGGGTCTGATACATAGAGATCCCGAAACTTCCCACAATCACTCCCACACACACCACCAGCACCTGCTGCCAGAAGATCTGGGGCGCGGAAAAAAATCTCAGCCACAGTTCATAAAAGAAAGTCACCACATACCCCAAAAGGAATGTATTGACAATCGTTCCGATCCCCACAAAATGTCTCCCTGCCGCCAGTTCAATTACAAACAGGATGAGACTGAAGATCACAAAAAAATGTTCATAGGGAATTCCCACACAGTCTGACAGTGCCATGACCATCCCGTTATACGCATCGTTTCCCAGGCCGGCCAGCTTAAAAATACTGACCCCCATTCCCAGAAAAATATTTCCCAGGATCATAATGATGATCCGCCTGCCCCCGGTTTTCTTTAAATACTCAGCCAACATACTATATCCTCTCTTTTCCTCTTTTCTCCCTCTACGGCCTGAAGCCTTCAAAAATAAAATAATCATAATACGGCCTGCTCTGTTCCAACTGTCCGGGAGAGCGAACCGTCCATGCCACGGAAGGGCATTTAAAGAACTTTCTACAGATGTTCTTGGACAGAGCCTCCTTATCCCGGATATCATAGGCAATAAAATCCGGCCTGCCAAGGAAATTCGTAAGCAGATGCCTTACCACGATCTGTTCCGGCGAATAGCTGCCCTCCTGACGCTGGAAATTCATAGCCAACTGCCCCCGCCGGATCTCCGGCCGGTGCTTTCTGTACCACATAAGAGCCCATGGGTGGAAGGACTCTATGCAGTATTCTCCTTTGTAATCCTTCAGGAATTCATCTGCCTTCTCGCAGATCCGATTGCTGAAATTTCTGTACTTCAGTTCTATGATCAGGGGCACCCTGCCGTCCACCAGCTCCAGCACCTCCTTAAAAAGAGGAATCTTCTGGTCCGTGCCATATACAGAAAACCTCTGCAGCTCTTCATAAGTGTAATCGCAGACTCTTCCCGGTACCCCGCAGACTCTCTTCAGGTCCGTGTCATGGAAGACCACCACTTGTTCATCCTTTGTAAGCTGAAGATCCATCTCCATACCGTAGCCTGCGTCCATAGCCCTTTTAAAAGCCCGCAGTGTGTTCTCCGGAGCCGAGGATTTATTATCAAAAAGCCCTCTGTGGGCATAATAAACCTTCTTCCAGCGCCTTGGCCTTTTCTTTATTCTGGGCATAATAGCATAGATATAAGCTCCCAGCGCTCCAAGCATAAAACCCGCTTCTGTTTTCATACGATCACCCTTTGTTTATTCTGATTGGCGGGGGTGTACTGCGCTTTACAGAAATTCTCCCGGCACTTCCCCTGCTGCCGCCATTATAACGCATTCTCAAATTCTCTGCAACGGGTTTGCCTTTCCTCATTTTTTCTTGACTAACCAGGGGAAACAGTGTACGCTTATAAAGTTAGAAGCGTCAGTAGATAAAACAGCAGGAAGCCCTTGGGCGGCCTTTCTGCTGTCATAAAAAATTATGAGGTGGGAATATGCAGGAAATGAAACCAATCAAAGAAGGAAAGGTCCGGGAGATCTATGACAACGGCGACAGCCTGATTATGGTAGCCACAGACCGTATCAGTTGTTTTGACGTAATCCTGGGAAATCAGGTGACAAAAAAAGGAACCGTCCTCACCCAGATGTCTAAATTCTGGTTTGACATGACAGAGGATATCGTACCGAATCATATGATTTCTGTGGATGTGAAGGATATGCCGGAATTTTTCCAGCAGGAAAAGTTCGATGGAAACAGTATGATGTGCCGGAAGCTCAACATGCTTCCCATTGAATGCATCGTCCGGGGCTATATTACAGGAAGCGGCTGGGCCAGCTATCAGAAGGACGGCACAGTCTGCGGCATCACTCTTCCTCAGGGGCTGAAGGAATCAGACAAATTGCCGGACCCCATCTATACGCCCTCCACAAAGGCGGAGATCGGGGATCACGATGAGAATATCTCCTTTGAGCAGAGTATTGACCATCTGGAAAAATATTTCCCCGGCAAGGGCAGGGAATATGCGGAAAAACTCCGGGACTGCACCATCGCCCTTTACAAAAAATGTGCGGAATACGCACTGTCCAGAGGGATCATCATTGCAGATACGAAATTTGAGTTCGGTCTTGACGAAAACGGAAATATTGTGCTGGGAGATGAGATGCTTACTCCCGACAGCTCCCGCTTCTGGCCGGCAGAAGGATATGAACCGGGCCACGGGCAGCCTTCCTTTGACAAGCAGTTTGCAAGAGACTGGCTGAAAGCCAATCCCGGCAATAACTGGACGTTGCCTCAGGACATCGTGGATAAAACCATTGAAAAATACCTTCAGGCTTATGAGATGCTGACAGGCAAGACACTGAATTAATTTTAAAAACAGGCATATCCCTCAGGACTTGTTTTTCTGGAAAAGAGTCCCTGCCGGATATGCCTATTTTGCACTATAAAGCCAGTCTCGGTGTACATCTGGGCACCAGAGACGCTAACCTGTATGAGCAAGAAGCGCAAAGGCGCGGATTGCGAATACAGGTAGGGCGCTGCGTGCCAGTGGCACGCGTTTAGCGCCGACCGAAGCGGAGCGGAGACTTGCGGAAGCAGGAAGTGCGAAGCAATCCGTGGCTTTTATGCATAGTGGCGCCTGCGCCAGCAGGCATGTCATTATTATACTAGGAGGGATGCACATGAAACGTATGGAACACAAGATTCCAAGGCCGGAACACCCCGAGCCTATGGCGGAGAGGAAAAACTGGGCCAGCCTTAACGGAGAGTGGGAATTTGCCTTTGATTTCGGGGAAAGCGGCCTGGACCGCCATTTTGAAAAAAGAGAGCATCTGGAGGGAAAAATCCTCGTTCCCTTCTGCCCTGAAAGCGAATTAAGCGGTATCGGGCATAAGGATTTCATCCCTGCCCTCTGGTACCGGCGGGATTTGGCTGTGACCCGGGAGCAGCTCAAAGGCAGGATTCTCCTTCATTTCGGCGCCGTGGATTACCACTGCATCGTATTTGTAAACGGAAGGGAAGCAGGATCCCATAAGGGCGGGTATACGTCCTTTGCCTTCGATATCACGGAGTTATGCCAGGAGGGCAGCAACAGCCTGACCGTCTATGCCAGGGATGATACAAGAAGCGGAAGACAGCCCAAAGGGAAGCAGAGCTCTTCCTTCTTTTCCCAGGGCTGCGACTACACAAGAACCACCGGGATCTGGCAGACGGTCTGGGTGGAGTATGTCCCCAGGGATTACATAAAAAGCGTGAAATACTATCCTAACATCACCGAGGGAAGCCTGTCGATCCAGGCCCGTGTGCAGGGCGGCGGTCTCTTTAAGGCAAAAGCTTCTTTTGAGGGACGCCCCTGCGGAGAAGCCCAGGCAAGGACAGAGAACGGAAATGTATTCCTCACCCTCCCTCTGGCAGAGATTCATCTTTGGGAGGCCGGCAGAGGAAACCTTTACGACCTGACGCTGACCTTCGGGGAAGATACGGTAAAAAGCTACGCCGGCCTCCGTGAAATCCGACTGGAGGGCAGAAAGGTCCTCATAAACGGAAAATCTGTGTTTCAGAGGCTGGTGCTGGATCAGGGATTTTATCCCGACGGCATTTACACGGCTCCCAGCGAGGAAGCCCTGGTGAGGGACATACGGCTGAGCCTGGAGGCAGGTTTTAACGGCGCAAGGCTCCATGAGAAAGTATTTGAACCGAGATTTTTATATCACTGCGACAGATTGGGCTATCTTGTCTGGGGTGAAATGGCCAACTGGGGACTGGATCTTTCCTCCGGAGACAGCCTGGAGATCTTTCTGCGGGACTGGCTGGATGAGATTTCCAGAGACTTTAACCATCCCTCCATCATTGGCTGGTGCCCCTTAAATGAAACCTGGGACTATGAGGGCAGGAAGCAGAAGGATGAGACAGTAGCCATGATCTACCGCATTACAAAGATGGCAGATCCCACCAGACCCTGCATTGACACCAGCGGAAATTTCCACGTGTGTACAGATATTTATGATGTCCATGACTACACTCAGGAGGGAGATGTCTTTGCCTCTCATTATGAAGATTTCAAAAAAGACGGGGGAAGCTTCCGGGATGAGCATGGCCTAAGACAGAAATATAGAGAGGGGCTTCCCTTTTTTGTCAGCGAATACGGCGGAATCAAATGGAATCCTTCCGGGGATGTGAAGGAAGCTTGGGGGTACGGTACCGGTCCCAAAACTCAAGAGGAATTTATCGAAAGATACCGCAGCCTCACAGACACGCTCCTTGATCATCCCAAAATGTTCGGCTTCTGCTACACCCAGCTTTACGATGTGGAACAGGAGACCAACGGCCTTTACACCTACTCAAGAGAGGCGAAATTTGACATGAAAATCTTCCGGGAAATCAACTCCCGGAAGGCGGCGATAGAAGAGTAAATAATAAAAAGGGGATGCGGCATCCCCTTTTTATTATTTATTATAATTTATTTCTTCTTCTCTTTTACCATTGCAAAGATACTCTGGAGTACGATGAAGAAGCACAGCAGGGCAGCCACGGCGATGCTGGACCAGGAGCTTAACAGCTTTCCGTTGGTCTTAACCAGCGTAGAGATGGTACCCGTGATCAGCACTCCGAAGAAGGAACCGAAGACATTTCCCACGCCTCCTGTAAGGAGAGTTCCTCCGATAACCGAGGAAGCGATAGCGTCCATCTCAAGGCCCGTAGCCTGAGCCACGCTGGCGGACATAGTATTCATGCAGTAGCAGATACCGCCGATGGAGCAGAGGAAGGATGAGAGAATGTACGCTTTCATTTTCGTTCTCTTTACATTCAAACCCATCATAGCCGCTGACACTTCATTTCCGCCTACAGCGTAAAGGCTCCGCCCGAATTTCGTATACCGCAGCACCAGGAATATCACTACCAGCACGATCAGGGAAATTACCACGGGGATTCTGAAATAGGGGATCATAAGCTTTCCTTTATTATTCAGATACGCGCCGATCTCAAAGGGGATCTCCAGCTTAATATTCGCCAGCTTTACGAACCATTCATTGCTGCTCACAGAAACCTGATCCGTGCTGATAACAGCCGTCATACCTCTGGCGAAGAACATCCCCGCCATAGTTACAATGAAGGGCTGAATATTCAGATACCCTACCAGGAAGCCCTGAACGATACCAAACACGATCCCGATCAGAAGCACGAAAATGCACAGCATAATAGCGCTCATTCCCAGACGCTCCATGCCTACCGCCAAGATCATACAGTCCATAGCGATCAGAGAGCCTACGGAAATATCAATGCCCCCTGTAAGCATTACGCAGGTCATACCGCAGGCCACGCACAGAAGGCCGGCGTTGTTAATCAGAATATTCAGGAAGGTCTGCAGATGGTCAAAGCCCTTGTTATGATAAACTACACAGCCGATGGCGTACATAACCACAAAAAGTACAATGGTGATCAGAAGCAGGACTGTGTTGCTGTTCATGGATTTCTTTTTCATCCCGCTTACCTCCTTCCCTTAGCCAGGGCCCTCTGGGCAGCTTTCTTATTGAAGAAATCCTTCAGAGGCTGCGCCTGAACCGCTACAATGATAATTACGATAATTGCCTTGTACACCGGAGCCTCGTTGGAAGAAACCCGCAGAGCGTACAGGGTAGTGGTGATAGCCTGAATGGTGTAGGCGCCGATAATGGAGCCCGCCAGGTTGAATTTACCGCCGCCCAGGCTGTTCCCGCCCAGAGCCACCGCCAGGATTGCGTCCAGCTCATAGTTCAGTCCGATATTGTTGGAGTCCGCCGAATAGATTCTGGAAGATTCCACGATTCCTGCCAGTCCGGCGCACAGACCGCATACCACATAGCACAGGAAAATAATTTTCCGGGAATTCAGTCCTGCGATTCTGGAAGCCTTTTTATTAATACCCACGCTCTGTATGTACAGCCCCAGAGCCGTCTTTTTCAGCAGAAGCATCATCACTGCCACGCAGATAGCGGCTACCAGGATGGGAGTGGGAAGGAATCCCACGTATCCGCCCAGCACTTTATAAGCCGGGTCACGGATATATACGATCAGGTTGTTGCACAGAAGCAGTCCAATGGCTCTGGCCGCCGAATAAAGGATCAGAGTAGCCACCATGGGCTGGATATTCAGGTACGCCACCAGGAATCCGTTAAACATACCGCACAGACAGCCCATGAGAATTCCTGCCAGGAATCCCACGATCAGGGGGATCTGCAGCTCTACCGCAGAGGCCACGCCATAGCCTGCCAGAAGCATACAGCACATGGAGGCAGACAGAGACATCACGGATCCCACGGAAATATCCGTTCCCGCAGAGGACGAAACCACCAAAGTCATACCTACCGCCAGGATGGCAATGGCGCTGCCCTGATTCAGAATATCAATGAGACGCCCATAGAGAACGCCGTTGCGAATCTCAATCGTAAAGAAATTCAGTGCAAAGTTTCCGCTTGCCACATCGTATACAATATTGGTGGCCATCACCAAAAGCATACAGAAGATCGGCAGGAACAAGGGCATGGATACAATCTTTTTCCATTTACTCATTAGATCCACCTCCTGCGATGGCCTTCATTACCCGGTTCTGGTTCAGCTCTTCCGTAAGCTCGCCCACCTTCTGGCCATCTCTTAAAACAATCATGCGGGAACAGGTACGCAGCATCTCTTCAATCTCTGATGAGATAAAGATGATGCTCTTGCCCTCTGCCGCCAGCTTCAGCACCAGCTTCTGGATCTCCGTCTTAGTTCCCACGTCAATTCCTCTTGTAGGCTCGTCCAGAATCAGGAACTCCGGATCTGTAGCCAGCCACCTTGCCAGAATCGCTTTCTGCTGATTTCCGCCGGAGAGCTGCTTGATCAGCGTCTCCCTGCTGGCCGTCTTAATCTGAAGGATATCAATATACTTATCCGCAATCTCGATCTGCTTGCTCATCGGCAGCAGACGGAACACGCCCCGCTTTGCCTGAAGGGCCAGGATAATGTTTTCCCGGACAGACAGATCCGCAATGATTCCCTCCGCCTTCCGGTCATCCGGCAGAAGGCCCATGCCAAGATGCATGGCCTCGATAGGAGCGTTAATCTTCACTTCTTTTCCATTTACCTTCATGGTACCGGTATTAGCCTTGTCCGCTCCGTAGAGAACACGGGCAAGCTCTGTACGGCCGGAACCCAGAAGCCCTGTAAGGCCCACAACCTCTCCCTTGCGGATGGTAAAGTCAAAGGGTTTGATGGTTCCCTTATGGCTCAGGCCCTTAGCATCTATGTAGAGAGGCGCCTGGGAGAGATCCTGACTCTCTTCACCCTTGATGGATGCCAGATCGTCAAAGTCCTTACCCATCATGGCAGCTACCAGCTTCACTCTGGGAAGTTCCTCCACAGGATATTCTCCCACAAGCTGGCCGTTGCGCAGCACGGTGATCCTGTCGCACACTGCGTAAACCTGCTCCAGGAAATGAGTTACGAACACAATGCCTACGCCCTGGGCTTTCAGCTTATTCATCAGCACGAAAAGCTTTTCCACCTCGTTGTCGTCCAAAGAGGAAGTAGGCTCATCCAGGATCAGCACCTTACATTCCATATCCACGGCTCTGGCAATCGCGATCATCTGCTGAATGGCCAGGGAGAAATTCTCCAGGTTCTCTGTAACATCAATATTGATGTCCAGCTCCTTCATGATCCTTGCCGCTTCTCTATTAATTTTTTTCTTGTCAATGGTGTGGAAGAGGGTCATAGGCTCACGGCCAATGAACAGATTCTCCGCCACGCTGAGGTTCGGACAGAGGTTTACCTCCTGGTACACCGTGGAAATCCCCTTTTTCTGGGCATCCAGGGTAGAATGGTTTACTACCGGGCCATCGATTCCTTCCACATGGATTTCTCCGGCCTCGAAATCATTGATTCCCGTAAGGCATTTAATCAAGGTAGATTTTCCTGCGCCGTTCTCCCCCATCAGTGCATGGATTTCTCCCCGGCGCAGGGTAAAATCAACGCCGTCAAGGGCTTTTACCCCCGGGAAAGACATGGAGATACCACGCATGGTTAAAATTACATTTTTTTCCATCTTTTCATCTCCTCCCGCATACAACATCGGTTTGCTGCCATGAATAAGGAGGACCAGGGATTACCCCTGTGTCCTCCCACTCCATCTTATTTCACTTGTCTGTTACGGGCTAACTTCTAATTAATACTGAGCCTCAACGATCTCGTCTGTTACAACGGTCATTTCCATCTCGGTTCCGTCTACGGTGATGCTGGGAACTGTATCGTCATATACGAACCAGCGCTCTTCCATGTATACTTCTTTCTCGGGCTCCTCGCCAGCCTCAAGCTGCTGGATAACTTCCTCTACGAAGGGAGCTGCCAGAGGATTGCACTCGAAGTCAGCGTTGATGTCACCTGCCTGTACATACTGAAGTCCAGCGGTGCAAGCGTCGAAGGAAATCAGGATTACGTCGCCGTCTACGCCGTAGGAAACGCCTGCTGCTGTCATAGCGTCCATAGCGCCGAATGCTTCGTTATCGTTCTGGCAAACCACTACGTTAAACTGTCCTTCATAGCTCTTGCAGTAGGACTCCATAACTTCCTGTCCGCCGTCCTGTGTGAAGTCGCCAGTCTGAGAATCCAGGATGTTCCATCCATACTTGTCAGCGATTTCCTGGAAGCCTTCTGTACGTCCGATGGTAGCGGATGCTCCTGTGGAGCCCTCGATTACCAGGATGTTCAGCTCTTCAATACCCTTTGCGTCTGCGTAAGCCTTCAGCCATTCGCCGGCTGCAAGACCCTCTGTCTTAAAGTTTGATCCTACCCATGATACGTATTTGTCAGAATCATCAATGGTACGGTCGATTACGATAACGGGGATTCCCGCGTCCTCACACTCTGTAAGAACGGTGTCCCATCCGGTGGATACGATGGGGTCGATGATGATGTAGTCTACATCCTGCTCGATGAAGTTACGTACTGCCTCAAGCTGAACGGCTGAGTCATTGTCACAGTCTACGAATACCAGCTCATAGCCGTTCTCAGCGGTAAACACGTCCTGGCAGGACTGGGTGGAAGCGGTACGCCAGTCAGACTCATGTCCAACCTGTGCAAATCCCACAGTGATCACATCTTCCTCAGCAGATACGGTCATTGCTCCTGCAACGGTCATAGCTGCCAGTGCTGCGCCTGCCAATAACACTCTTTTCTTCATAAAAAAATCCTCCTTTTTTCCGCCCCTTTCAGGCCTCTTCGTTTCTGATGGCATTATTTTATCATCCATCTTTCAGGAAAAATACGGAAAACCTTCTCAGGTTTTTAGTAATTCTTCCACCTTGCACAGAAAAAAGTAGGATTTCTTCAGATTTTTGTTAGATTTAGTACATTCTTTCCTGTCGGTTGGCCGATGCGTTCTCCGGCGTAAAAATCTGCTCCTCCACATAGTAAGCTTTCTCAATGGTCTCGCCGGCCTCCAGCTTTTTAATCAGCTCTGACAGCAGAGGGCCCTGGATAGGATTGCACTCATGGTCCGCATTGATTTTTCCCTCTTCCATCAGGTCAAAGGCCGCAGACACCGCATCAAAGGACAGCACCGTGATCTCTCCCTCCGTGCCGTATGTCCTGCCGTCCTCATCCATGGCTTCCAAGGCCCCGAAAGTCATATCGTCATTCTGACTCACCAGTACGTCAATGTCCGCATACCGATCCAAAAATGCTTCCATCACCTCCCGGCCTTTGGCGGTGGTAAATTCTCCCGTCTCTTTCGCAAGAATGTTCCAGTTGGGATGCTGGGAGGCGATCTCTTCAAATCCTTCCGTCCTGCCGATCTCCGCAGAAGAGCCCAGGGTTCCCTGAAGGATTACGATGTTGATTTCCTCGTTTTCTCTTCCCTGTTCCTCCAGGTACGATTCCAACCACTGCCCCATGGCGGTTCCCTCCGCCTTGAAATCCGATCCTACCCAGGCCGTATACAGGGACTCGTCTTCCACGTCCACTTCCCTGTCCGCCACCAGCACGGGAATGCCCGCATCCTTGGCCTCCTGCAGGACGCTGTCCCATCCCGTCTCCACCACAGGGGACAGCAAGATATAATCCACTTCCTGGAGAATAAAGTTCCGTACAGCCTTTAGCTGATTCTCCTGCCTCTGCCGTCCATTGTCAAAAACAAGAGTGTAGCCGTTCTCTTCCGTAAAAGCTTCCTCTATGGACTTCGTATAAGCGCTTCTCCAGTCAGATTCTGAGCCAAGCTGCGAAAAGCCGACCACAATGGAATCACCCTGCGCCTGCGAGGTCTCTGTCTGCAATTCTTCCTCCCTGCCGCAGCCCGAAGCTCCCGCCGCCGCAAGAAACAGCCCTGTTAAAAGCAGTCCTTTCCCATCGATCCTTATCATACCTTTTCCAGTACTCCTTCCATTTCCTCTATAACACCTCTGAACGGCGGACCTCCTGAGCAGGAATCTCGATGGTCACCCGGGTACCCTCCCCCGGGGCGCTGTCCAGCCAAAGTCCGTAGGCGTCCCCATAATTCAGACGGATGCGCTGGAATACATTGGCGATCCCAAATCCGCTGTCATTTTCATCGTCCGCCTTATAGAGACCTTTTTTGACCCTATTCAGTTCTTCCTGGCTCATTCCTACCCCATCGTCCGCAACAGTCAGACGGATCTTATCCCCCTGCCGCAGGCCCTGCACCAAAATTTTCCCGATTCCCCGTTTAGGCTTAATCCCGTGATAAATAGAATTTTCCACCAGGGGCTGAAGAGTCATCTTCAGAATCCGGCAGTCATAGATATCCGGGTCTATACGGATCTCATACTCCAAAATATCCCCGTAGCGGAACTGCTGGATCTTCAGATAACTCTGGATGTGCCTCTCTTCCTCCCTGATAGAAATAAAATCCCTTCCCTTGCTCAAAAGAATCCTGAAGAATTCCGACAGAGCCACCACCATGTCCATGGCTTCCTGGTTCTTTCCTCCCTCGATTAGCCAGATAATGGTGTCCAGGGTGTTGTACAGAAAGTGGGGATTGATCTGGGCCTGAAGAAGCTTCAGCTCCATGTTTTTGAGATTCTGCTGCTCCTGCTGGATTCTCTCCACCAGAGATTCCAGATCCTCCGTCATGTGATTAAAACTCTCTGCCAGAAGCTGGACCTCATCCTGGGTCCTGCAGTCCGCCCGAACGCTGAAGTTCCCCTTCGCCACCTGATCCGCCACCCCGGCAAGCTGCCGCACCGGCTTGGTGACGCTGTGGGTCACCCACAGATTCAGCCCTATAGCCACCGTACTGACCAGGATCAAAGCCAGAATCCCCACGGTGATGGATCCTCCCACCTGGTCGTCCAGCTCCTGCCTGACCCTCTCCATGTTTGCGGATTCATAATATATGTAATACTGAATTTCCTCCTGGAGAAGATCCGTCAACTGGTAAATATTGGACTCCAGCATATAAATATTCTCATCGTAATTTCCGCCCTCCTGAATGCTGTCCCGGATCTTGTCCACATTTTTTTCCAGCAGATCCAGGTTGGTCATCAGCCTCTCCAGCCAGGATTTGCTCTCCCCCTCTGCCGTATCGTACAGACTGGTAAATCCCTCCCTGGCATTTTCAATGAGGGTATAGGGATTCGTCAGCCCATCCCGCTCCCCGATGGTATCAAAGGTAATGGAGCTGACCACCAGCTTGTACATGCTCTCATCCATTTCTTCCTTAAAATTCAGGTTATAGTCGTTGGCCGCCGTGATATTGCGGATATTCTGGTCATAGGCATCCGTAAAACGCATCAGGATCAAGCTCTGGTACACGGAAAGAAGGATCATGGGAATGATGATCACCAGTGAAATCGACACCAGCTTATATTTCAGGGGAACCTTCACCATATCTCCGTCCCTTTTTCTTCTCATTCTTTCATCCCCTTCATTCTGTATTCCTTAGGCGTGCAGTTCTGAGTTTTCTTAAAAATATAGCTGAAATAATGGGAATCCTGGTAACCCGCCAGCTCTCCGATCTCCGTAATCTTTTTATTCGTACAGCGCAGAAGCTCCTTGGCCAGCTTCATCCTGGTCCCCGTCAGATATTCCGTAAAGGTCTGCCCCGTCTCCTGGGCAAAAATAGAGCTGAAGTAATTGGTACTTATGTTTACAGTGGAGGCCACCTTGTTCAGATTCAAGTCGCTCTCCTGGCAATGCTTCTGAATATATTCCTTGGCATCCCTGATCAGCCTGCCGTACCTGCGGTTATTCACATGGTTTCTCAGTTCCATAGATTTTCCAAACAGACGGATCATAAACTCCCGCATGGCCTCCCTGGATGCGATGCGCCCGATCTCTTCATTCAGGCCGCCGCATACCTTCATCACCTCTTCCTCTGAGTTTCCGATGCTTCTCTGAAACCGAAGCACACAGAGATAGCTGTGCATGGTCACGTAATGACAGAAAATCATAGAGCTGATATTTTGGTCGCCGTAGGCGTTCAGATAGCCGTCAACAAAATTCTCTACTTCTTCCTCAATGCCGTTTCGCAGGAAGTTCTCAATGATATGAGCATCGATTTTCTCCATATCCATCCCATTTACATCAAAGGTCCCGGTGCTGCCGCGTTCCAGGCTCTTATAGGAAAGAATCTGATCCGGCTTCTCGAAATACCGGAAAGAGAGAGCCTTATTGGCGTCATTGTAAGACCATTTCAGATCCCTGAGCCGGTACACAATCCGTCCGATCCCTCCGAAAAAGTGGATCTCCCCTCCTGCCGCCTTTCGGACAGTCTCCGCAAGTTCATGGCACAGTCCGTCCAGCCGCTCCTTCAGCTCTTCCTCGCTGTCCCCTCTGACTATAAAAAACCAGCCGTCAATTTCCCTCTCAAAAGCTTCTATCTTATCCAGCTTCTGAATATAGGAGAGAAGATCCTCCTCCGCCTGCACCATTTTATCTGTATACTCCGGGGCCGCATCCGTAAAGAGAAGCTGGAACAGTACCGTCTGGTAAATGGGTGCCCCCAGCTCAATCCCCAGCTTCTTTCCCTTCTCTAAAAGCTCCGCTACAGAGAAATGCCCGCTGATCAAATCCCGGAACAGCTCCGTTCTTGCCTTCCTGCTGTCCTTGTCCATCTCCTGCCGGTACCGTTCCAGAAGCTGCTGTTCCTGGCGCTCCTTCTCAATGTTCTGCGCCACGCCCCGCACCACCTCCAAAAGCTTGGAAGCCTTGAAAGGCTTAAGGAGATACTCCGTGACCCCCAGGTCAATGGCCTTCTGGGCGTATTCAAATTCCCGGTAGCCGCTGATAATAATAATCTTCAGGCCAGGCAGATCCTTCCGCAGAAGACGGCTCAGCTCCAGTCCGTCCATAAAGGGCATACGGATATCCGTGATCAGAATATCCGGCTTTTCCTTCAAAATGGCCGGATAAGCCATCTCCCCGTCGCTGGCGCATCCCACGAAGGAAAGCCCCTCCTTCTCCCAGTCCACGTTATTACGGATTCCCTCCCGGATTACAATCTCGTCTTCTACCAAAAAAATCTTCAGCATTTTGCTGTGCCTCCGTCAGTAATTTCTATCTCTCATCTGATATATGAACTATTAATATTTTAGCTATAATAATCCCAAATGTAAATAAAAACTTTTAAAACGGGGCTGCTGCCGCAGCCCCGTCCTCCTATAAAACCTTTAATTTTTTTACAAACCCTTATCATCTCTGGTCAGCTAATCTTATTCATATACTCCACCATCAGGTTAATATTAGCCGACTCATACTGATTCATCACCCGGGTATCAAAATCCTCCGCCTCTACATACCCATCGTACCAGGACTTGGAATCAAAATACGCCTGTACCTCTTTCAGGACGAATTTTCGATGATGGCGGGCGTAAATCTCATTAATAGCCATCTGGACCTGATCCGCCGACATGCCGGAAAGATCCGATTCATCCAGATACTCCGTGGAACTCTGGGGCAGAATATAATCCGAAGAGGAAGAGATAGCCGCCCCTCCCTCAGAAGCGAAAGCCCCGCTGATCTGAATATTGTCCAGTACCCACGAAACGTCTCCGCTCATATCCGAAAATTCTGCCATCACTGCGTCATCATCGTAGTACCCCTGAACATCTGTGGGGGTCGTGGCGTAGTAGATCCCGTCCGCCCCGTTCCCCAGTGTCTCAAAACTGGGCAGATCCAGATAATCCAGCTCCTGGGTGTAGCAGATGCTGAAAAGATTCCCGCCGTTCGCAAAACCCAGCTCCTGGGTCCACAGCTCCCTGGAATCAATATGGAAGAAATCCACAGAGTCCGCATTGATACTCATGGCGCAGTTCCCGGCCCAGGAAGCCGGCAGCGTCACATCCACCTCAGAAAAACTAATGGTAATATTTCCTTCAGAATCTTTCCCTGTAGTATAATCCCAGCGGTTCCCCTCCTGGGCTCCTGCCGCAAATCCAAGGCTGGCTGCCAGACACAGGGACGCCGCAGCCGCCAAACTGGTTTTTAAACATCTTCTCTTCATAGTCCCCCATTCCTTTCTCATGTTTATCTCCTGCTCCAAGAATACAGCAAAGGTTCCCTTGCTCCGTATTCTCCCTCCCCCCCTGGGGAAAGGTTTAAGAATATCTATGTTTATTTTACAATATTTCCTGGCAAAAGAAATGAATGTATTCTTAAAAAACACAATGAAAAATAGAAAAGGCAGTGCGGAGCAATCCGTGGCTTTTATGCGTAGTGGTGCCTGCGCCAGCAGGCA
>LHCFI01400__coassemble_1738_pt1 | contig 21530 bp, 19 predicted proteins | sample LHCFI01400__metabat2_low_PE_038 | metagenome-assembled genome bin LHCFI01400 | reverse complement strand
AAATACTGCTGTCCGGCCGTGAGCGGCCGGATGTGGGCTTTTTAAACGGGATACAATACAATTACAGGTGGAGTATATCACGGAGTTTTTAAAAGTACAATGTATTTATTTAGAAACATATTGCGGTGTATTTCACAAGACTTACTATATTGGACAAAATATGGTAAGATAAGGCACATAGGAGGAATTGTCCATATGTTAAGAGGAAAAACTATTATTCTGGGCGTGACCGGCAGCATCGCAGCCTACAAGGCAGCCAAGCTGGCCAGCCTGCTGAAAAAGCAGCATGCGGATGTCCATGTGATTATGACAAAAAATGCCATGGAGTTTATCACGCCCATAACCTTTGAGACCCTTACAGGGAATAAATGTCTGACAGATACTTTTGACCGGAATTTTCAGTTCGAGGTAGAGCATGTGGAGCTGGCGAAGAGGGCAGATCTCGCACTGGTGGCCCCTGCCACAGCAAATGTGATGGCTAAGCTGGCCCACGGCCTGGCGGATGATATGCTGACTACCACGCTCCTGGCCTGTACCTGTCCCAAGTATATTGCGCCGGCTATGAATACCAGGATGTATGAAAATCCTGTAACCCAGGATAATAAAGAGCTACTGAAAAAATACGGCTGGCATGTGCTGGAGCCTGCGGTGGGGAGACTTGCCTGCGGAGATACAGGGGCCGGCAAATTCCCGGAAGAGAGTTGGATTCTGCAGTGGGTGCTGGGGGAGCTGGCCATGGAGAAGGACATGGAAGGGATCCATGTGCTGGTGACGGCAGGCCCTACCCTGGAGGCCCTGGATCCTGTGCGTTTTCTTTCCAATCACTCTACAGGAAAGATGGGGTATGCCATCGCCAAGGTCTGCATGATGCGGGGAGCCTGCGTGACCCTGGTCAGCGGCAGGACAAATCTGGAGCCTCCAGCGGGAGTAAAGACACTGCAGGTGACAAGCGCCCAAGATATGTTTGAGACAGTGAAAGAGGCCTTTCCCCAACAGGATCTGGTGATCAAGGCGGCGGCAGTGGCCGATTACCGTCCTAAGGAGAAAGCAGAAGAGAAGATCAAGAAAAAAGATGGGGAAATGTCCATAGAGCTTGAGCGCACTGTAGATATTCTCGGATGGCTGGGAGAGCATAAAAGGCCGGGACAGGTGCTGTGCGGCTTCGCTATGGAGACAGAGCACATGCTGGAGAATGCCAGAGCCAAGCTGGCCAGAAAACATGCGGATGTGATTGCCGCCAACAATGTAAAGGTACAGGGGGCTGGTTTCGGTACAGATACAAACGTGGTGACTCTGGTGAGTGAGCAGGGAGAACAGGAGCTGACTTTGATGAGCAAAGAAGAGGTGGCGGTAAAGCTGACAGACCTGCTTTTGGAAATTTACAAAGAAAAACATATGCAGGAGGAAAAAGGATGAAGCAGTATGAGGCTGTGTGGGAAATATATAATCAATGTTCCAATAATCAGATGAGGGACGTGTTTTTTGAAGAAATCGAGACAGATGATCTGGAAGAATTCCTGAAAAATAAATTTAAGGGAAAGGATCTCACCTTTGAGAAGACCGTGAAGGAGGACGGCACCATTATCTACGATATTATGGCCTCCGGGATTAAAGAGCGGTATTCTTTTACGGAGATTTGAGGAAAAAGAGGATGAGAGATATATTCAAATCCCTGAAGGATCAGGGCGTAAATCCATATATTTTGGATGAAATCCTCAGGTTCAGAGAAAAATATCCTGTCGAGCCACAGCTTAAGGAGCGGGTTTCCCTTCCTGAGATTCCTTACTATGGCAGAGAGATTTTTGAGATGGCAGCCTCCGCTCTGCTGGAGGGAGAGCACCTTCTTCTGACCGGTTCCAAGGCTACGGGGAAAAATATTCTTGCGGAAAACCTGGCCTACGTATTCGGCAGGCCTGCCTACAACATTTCTTTTCATGTGAATACGGACAGCAGCAGCCTTATTGGTACGGATACCTTCAGAAATCAGGAGGTGCAGCTTCGCAAAGGGCCTGTCTATCTGTGCGGAGAGAACGGAGGGTTCGGTATTTTTGACGAGATCAATATGGCAAAAAATGACGCAGTATCCGTACTTCACGCTACATTAGACTACCGCCGTGTGATTGATGTGCCGGGCTATGACAGGATAAAGCTTCATGAAGCCGCCCGTTTCATCGGCACCATGAATTACGGCTACGCCGGCACCAGAGAATTAAACGAGGCCCTTATTTCCAGGTTCCTCGTGATTGAGATGCCTTCCGTGGACGGAGACACATTGGAGCTTATTTTGAAGGATCTGTTCCCGGGTTTTAAAGAAGAAGGACTGCGGCAGGTGACAGGACTTTTTATGGACCTGCAGACAAAAGCTGCCAACAACGAGATTTCCACCAAGCCCCTGGACCTTCGAGGTCTTATCGGGGCGCTGAAAACGGTTCGGGCGGGCCTTTCTCCCCTGCAGGCGGTACGTATGGGAATTGTAAATAAGAGTTTTGACCTCTTTGAGCGGGAGATGGTGGAGGATATTGTTATGACACGGATCCCTGCCCAGTGGACCGCTAAGGATATTTTTGAATGAGAAGGTGAGAAGACTGGAAACAGATATCGTAACGGCAGTGGAAGCGGAAAACAGGATTCGCAATCTCATGTGGACGGTCAGCGGAGATTATAAGCTGGACACGAAGCTGGATGTGGAGTCTTATTTTAAGTCCAGATTTATCTCTCTTTATGACGCCGTGAAGCAGGGTGGGTTTGCCAAATATTTCGACCAGAATGCCATGGCCATGTATCTTGTAAAAAAGATATACTATGGAGCGGAGGAAAAGCCTCTGACGGATTTGGCTCAGCTCTGTGTGGACGCCGCTGTCTGGAAAAAGATTTCAAAAGAAAGACCCGGGATCCCGGAACTGCGGCGCAGGGCCTTTGAGGATCTTCTGGAATTCTCATACGAAAAGCTCTGCGGTTCTCTGCCGGGACGCCTCCGGGCGGCCATGATGCAGGAATATCTGTATGGCAAAAAGACAAGAGGAAAGCAGATGGATATCCCTCTGTCCTGGATTCGATCCCTGGAAGAGGCAGAAGAGGTCATGGAGCTGATCCGCACTGTGGATCGGATGTACAATACCATGATTGACCTGGGATTTGAGAGAAAGCACGGGGATCTGGAGCATGTGCTGGCAGCGGACACGGAGGATTTAAAGGAATTTAACTGGAAAGATTTTTTAGAAGAGACGGCAGTGGAATACAGCCTGGAAGAGTATCTGAAGCAGATTACCCAGCGGCTTCTGACTTCTTCTGTGGAAGAAAGGGAAGAAGAAAAGGAAAAGAAAAGCGGAGGGCGTCGGGTAGTAGTTCTTGACCAGGAGGCTTTGGATAAGATGTACTCCTACATGGAACTGAACTATGGCCGTTCTTATCTTACGCCCAGAGAACAGAAACAGCAGAATTACCGGCTCTGCCGGGGCGCCCACGCAGACTGCAGCCTGTATTTTACGGAGGGGATTCTCAGGAATCCAGTTTTGTCAAACGCTCAGTATGTCAATGCCAAAAGGCATGCGGAGAAAAACAGGCTTCTTTTTCGCAACAGCTATTATATGCTGAAGCGAAATATCGAGCTGCTCACCGGAGAGCTGAAGCGTTCTCTGGTGCGCAGGCAGGAACCAGAATGGTTTTCTTCGGATTATGGGACAATCGTGCCGGCCAGACTCTGGAAAGTGGGACGGCTTCCCGAACCGGGAAAGCTTTTTGTGCGGACCAATAAAAGAGATCAGTCCGAGTTTGTGGTAGATATACTGATGGATGCCAGCGGTTCCCAGAGGGACAGGCAGGGCCAGGTGGCGCTCCAGGCCTACATTATCAGCGAAGCATTGAGCAACAATGGGATTCCGCACAGGATCATGGGCTTTTGCACTTTCTGGGACTATACTGTGATGCAGCGTTTTCGGGAGTATGATGATCCACGAAGCGAAAATCAGAGGGTTTTAGACTTTGTCACCTCGGCCAATAACCGGGACGGCCTTGCCATACGCGCTGCGGGTGACGGGCTTCTGAGAAGGCCCGAGGAAAATAAAATTCTGATTGTCCTAAGTGATGGAAGGCCTAATGACGTCATTGTAAACCGGCCGGGCAGCCGTAATCCCAGACCCTATCAGGGAGAGTACGCAGTGCGGGACACGGCGTATGAGGTGAGAAAACTCCGGGGAGAAGGGGTGTACGTCCTGGGAGTTTTTGCGGGAAAAGAGAAAGATCTGGCGGCAGAGAAAAAGATTTTTGGGAAAGATTTTGCCTATATTCGGGAGATTGCCAATTTTTCCAGAGTGACAGGACGGTATCTCAGACGGCTTTTGGACTGGGAAGGGGTATAAACGGATTTTTTCTGTATAAAATCTGGACAAATGGAAAATTGTTTCGTATTATAGTAAACGGACATGGCGTGGAAGCCTATTAAATATTTGGAATTCCGCACTACGGATGAAAGGTTGAGAATGGAGGCAGTTTTATGAGACATGAGTTCAGAAAAATAGAGCCCAAGTGGCAGAAGCGGTGGGAGGAGGCAGGTATTTTTAAGGCGGTTGATAACGATGCCAGCAGACCGAAGTTTTACGGCCTGGTAGAGTTCCCTTATCCCAGCGGTGCCGGTATGCATGTGGGACATATTAAAGCGTATTCCAGCCTTGAAGTGATTTCCAGAAAGCGCAGAATGGAGGGGTACAATGTTTTGTTCCCCATTGGATTCGATGCTTTTGGCCTTCCTACAGAGAATTATGCTATTAAGACTGGGGAACACCCCAGAAAGATTACGGATGACAATATTGTAAAATTTTCCAACCAGCTTAGGCGGGTAGGTTTTTCTTTTGACTGGGACAGAGTGATTGATACCACGGAAGAGGATTACTATAAGTGGACTCAGTGGATCTTCCTGAAAATGTTTGAGCATGGCTTGGTATTCAGAGATACGGCTCTTGTAAACTACTGCCCTTCCTGTAAGGTGGTTCTCTCCAATGAGGACAGCCAGGGGGGGAAATGCGACATCTGCCACAGTGATATCGTACAGAAGTCCAAGACGGTATGGTATCTGCGGATTACAGAGTATGCGGAAAAGCTGCTGGAGGGATTGGAGACGGTAGATTACCTTCCCAATATTAAACAGCAGCAGGTGAACTGGATTGGAAAGTCCAAGGGAGCCTTTGTAAACTTTCAGGTAGATGGAAGGGATGAAACCCTTCGGATCTATACTACCAGGCCTGATACCTTGTTTGGCGTAACCTTTATGGTTATTGCGCCGGAGCATCCCATGATTGACCGTCATGAGGGGGATATCGCCAATATGGACGAGATCCGGGCATACCGGGAGGAATGTGCCAAGAAGACGGAGTTTGAGAGAACGCAGCTTGTAAAAGATAAGACTGGTGTAAGGATCCAGGGCCTTGAGGCTGTCAATCCCCTGAATGGAAAGAAGATTCCCATTTTCATTGCGGATTACGTAATGATGGGCTATGGTACCGGGGCCATCATGGCGGTGCCGGCCCACGATCAGAGAGACTATGAATTTGCCAAGAAGTTCGGCCTTGATATTATCCCGGTTATCCAGGGAGGAAATATTGAGGAAGCAGCCTATGCAGGGGATGGGGAGATGATCAACTCCGGCTTCCTGAATGGCTATACCAATAAAAAGGATTCCATCGCCAGAGTGATTGACGAGCTGGAAAAGATGGGCGTGGGAGAAGCTGGCGTTCAGTATAAGATGAAGGACTGGGCCTTCAACCGGCAGAGATACTGGGGAGAGCCGATTCCTATCATCCACTGTCCAAAATGCGGCGTGGTACCTATGCCTTATGAGGAGCTGCCTCTGCGGCTTCCTCCTGTGAAGAATTTTGAGCCCGGTGCGGAGGGAGAGTCCCCTCTGGCTAAAATCGATTCCTTCGTAAACTGCACATGCCCCAGATGCGGCGGCGCTGCCAGAAGGGAGACAGATACGATGCCTCAGTGGGCGGGGTCTTCCTGGTATTTCCTGCGCTACATTGATCCTCATAATGATGAGGCCTTAGCAGATCCCGAGAAATTAAAATACTGGATGCCTGTAGACTGGTACAATGGAGGAATGGAGCATGTGACACGTCACATGATTTACTCCCGGTTCTGGCATCACTTCCTGTATGATACCGGTGTGGTGAACACAGCGGAACCTTATGCCAAGCGGACGGCCCAGGGGCTGATACTGGGGCCGGATGGGGATAAGATGAGTAAATCCAAGGGAAATGTGGTAGATCCTCTGGATGTAGTAGATGAGTACGGTGCGGATGTACTTCGAACCTATGTGCTTTTCATGGGAGATTACGGCGCAGCCACTCCCTGGAGCGAGAATTCCGTAAAAGGCTGCAAGCGCTTCCTGGAACGTGTGGCCGGACTGGTAGAGCTTGTAAAAGAAGGGGATGTGACGCCCCAGCTTGAGACGCTTTTCCACAAGACCATTAAAAAGGTATCCTCAGACCTTGAAGATATGAAGTTCAATACAGCCATTGCGGCTTTGATGGAGCTTTTAAATGCGATTTCCTCCCAGGGATCTCTTACCAGAGACGAGTTGGTTACGTATATTAAGCTCCTGTGCCCCATCGCCCCGCATCTCTGCGAGGAAATCTGGGAGCGCATCGGGGGAGAAGGATTCCTTTCCATGAGCCCATGGCCTGTTTATCAGGAGAGCAAAACTGTGGATGCCACTGTGAAGGTAGGCGTTCAGGTAAACGGAAAGCTCAGAGGCGTAGTGGAACTTCCGGCAGACTGCGGGAAAGAGGAGGCTATGAAAATTGCTTCAGAAGATGACAAGATCAAAGCCTTCCTGGAAGGAAAGAACATTGTCAAGGAAATTTACGTTCCTAATAAAATTGTAAATATTGTTGTAAAATAAGGGCGGCAGTTCCGGTGTGGGTGGAACTGTACGCAGTAAAAGACAGGAGGTGCCAGCGATGGCAGAAAAGGCCTGCAGCAGCACTAGCTGCAGCAAAGAAAGCTGTGAAGGCTGCCCAAGCGCAAAAAAACAGAATGGGTTTGCCGTAGAGCAGAATCAGTATTCAGATGTTAAAAATGTAATCGGCGTAGTCAGCGGAAAGGGCGGAGTAGGGAAGTCTATGGTGACGGCTTCCCTGGCCAATCTCCTGGCAGAGGCCGGATATCGGGTGGGAATCCTGGACGCTGACATTACCGGTCCGTCCATCCCCAGAATGTACGGCCTTCAGGGGCCGGCCATGGCAGATGACGAGGGGATTTACCCCATGGTTACGGAGAACGGCATTAAGGTGATTTCCATTAACCTTCTGATGCCGGATCCCGAGGCACCGGTGATCTGGAGGGGACCGATCCTGGCCAATATGGTTAAGCAGTTCTGGTCAGACGTGATCTGGGGAGAGCTGGATTACCTTCTGGTGGACATGCCTCCGGGAACCGGGGATGTGCCCCTTACTGTATTCCAGTCCCTTCCGGTAAATGGAATTATGATTGTCACCTCTCCCCAGGAGCTGGTGAAAATGATCGTAAAGAAGGCCTACAATATGGCAAAGACCATGAATATCCCTGTACTGGGCATCATCGAGAACTACAGTTATCTTGTCTGTCCTGACTGCGGCAAAAAGATTGAGGTATTTGGAAAGAGCCGGGTAGATGAGGCGGCGGGGGAATTAGGTCTTTCTATTGGCGGCAAGATGCCGATAGATCCGTCCCTTACAGAGCTTTCGGACGCTGGTGAGTTTTACAAAGCAAAGAATCCGTACCTGGCGACGGCCATAGCGGCCTTAAGGGTTTTGGACTCCAGGAAATAAGGAAGCCAAGTTATAAGAATACAGCAGGAATAAAGCAGAAAAAACGGGCAACACTCCCAGTATCAGGAGGTTGCCCGTTATGTATTTATCTGGAATAAAAAAATATCTCACAACTGCTCTCATCCTCATCCTTCTCTCACTGGTTCTTCGTTTAACTGTGTCAGCCGCCCACAAAACTTTTCTTCAGCAGGGGATTGCGGAAGAAGTCCTGCGTTTCCATGTACTGGCCAACAGCGACAGCGAAGAAGACCAGGAAATGAAGCTTTTGGTGCGGGATCAGGCTGTCTCCTGGATGGAAGAGACAGTAGCGGCTGCAGAGAGAGAAAAAGGGAGAGAATTAAGCCGGGATGAAGTGGCTGCGCTGATGAAAGAAAATCTGTCGGATCTTGAACATACAGCCAATCAAATACTTTCAGAACAGGGAGCCGACTATGGGGCTAAGGCTTCTCTGGAGGAATGTTATTTTCCCAAACGTACCTATGGCGCCTGCACATTCCCAGCAGGCTGGTACCAGGCCCTTCGCCTCCGTCTGGGGGAAGCCAAAGGGCAGAATTGGTGGTGCGTCCTCTATCCGAAGCTGTGCTTTACAGACAGCCTTCACGCAGTGGTACCGGAGGAAGAGATGGAAAAACTGGAGGAAGTGCTGACCGTGCAAGAGTATGAGAGCCTGTTTGAAACCCCGGAGGACTGGAAGATAAGCTTCCGGTGGTTTTAGAGCTGGAGGAGAAGCGTCCGTATAATTATACAAGGGATGCCGCAGAAAGTGAGCTGCGGCATCCCTATTTACGAGGCATGAATCAGTTATGCTTTTTTCTTTATGGCTGCCCGCTTCCTGAGAGTAGGATCCAGGATTTTTTTGCGGATCCGCAGGCTCTTGGGAGTCACCTCTAAAAGCTCATCCGTATCGATAAATTCCAGGGCCTGCTCCAGGCTGAGGATTTTTGGAGGTGTCAGCTTCAGCGCTTCGTCAGATCCTGAAGCCCGGGTATTAGTCAGGTGTTTTGTCTTGCAGACATTAAGCTCTATATCCTCCGGCTTGGCGCTTTGTCCAATCACCATTCCAGAATATACTTTTTCGCCGGGCCCGATGAACAGCGTCCCGCGATCCTGGGCATTGAACAGGCCGTAGGCCACGGATTCTCCAGACTCGAATGCAATGAGAGAACCCTGATTCCGGTACTGAAGATCTCCTTTATATGGGCCGTATCCGTCAAAAATCGTATTCATGATGCCATTGCCCTTTGTATCGGTGAGAAACTCCCCCCGGTAGCCGATGAGACCACGGGAAGGAATGGAAAATTCCAGCCGTGTGTATCCTCCCTGGCCAATGCTCATTCCCTGAAGCTCTCCTTTGCGCAGGCTCAGTTTCTGAATGACGCTTCCTGAGAATTCCTCCGGGACGTCAATATACGCAAGCTCCATTGGTTCCAGTTTACGGTTGCGCTCGTCTGTTTTATAGATCACCTCTGCCTTGCTCACTGCAAATTCATACCCCTCCCGGCGCATGGTCTCAATCAGGATAGAAAGATGCAACTCGCCTCTTCCAGAGACTTTGAAAGTATCCGCATCCTCCGTTTCTTCTACACGGAGGCTTACATCCGTATTCAGTTCCCTGAAAAGGCGGTCACGGATGTGGCGGGAGGTGACATACTTCCCTTCCTGTCCTGCCAGGGGACTGTCATTCACCACAAAATTCATGGAGATCGTAGGCTCGGAGATCTTCTGAAAGGGAATTGCCTCAGGAGTCTCCGGGGCGCAGATGGTATCTCCGATGTGAAGATCCGCAATGCCGGAGATGGCCACAATAGACCCGATGGTGGCAGAAGAGACCTCCACTTTATTCAGGCCGTCAAACTCATACAGCTTGCTGATCTTAACCTTCTGTTTTTTATCAGGGTCGTGATGATTTACCAGAACGGCCTCCTGATTGACCCGGATCTCTCCGCGGTCAACTTTTCCCACGCCGATGCGGCCCACATATTCGTTGTAGTCGATGGTGCTGATCAGAACCTGGGTGGGGCCCGTCTCATCGCCCTGAGGGGCAGGAATGTAGTTCAGGATCGTCTCAAACAGGGGCATCATGTTCTTTGGCGTTTCCTGGGGATCCAGGACAGCGTAGCCGCCTTTTGCGGAAGCGTAAACGAAGGGACAGTCAAGCTGTTCATCAGAGGCGTCAAGCTCCAAAAACAGTTCCAGCACTTCATCAATCACTTCACTGGGTCTGGCCTCCGGCCTGTCGATTTTATTGATGCAGACAATAACCGGAAGCTCCAGCTCCAAAGCTTTTTTTAATACGAACTTAGTCTGGGGCATGGCTCCCTCAAAGGCATCCACCACCAGGATGACGCCGTTTACCATTTTCAGGACACGCTCCACCTCGCCGCCAAAATCCGCATGTCCGGGAGTATCGATAATGTTAATCTTTGTTCCTTTATAAAAAACGGCAGTGTTTTTGGAAAGAATGGTGATTCCCCGCTCTCGTTCCAGGTCATTGGAGTCCATAACCCGCTCCGCCACAGCCTGATTTTCACGGAAAACGCCGCTTTGCTTTAAGAGCTCATCCACCAGGGTGGTTTTGCCGTGGTCTACGTGGGCGATAATCGCAATATTTCTCACATCGTTTCTTACCATAATTTCACTCTCTTCCTACTTTTTTAAAAAACGGATGGACAATATAAGGGAAAATATACCCTCTGAGCATTCCGTCACTCGATTTAGTTTATCACATATTTTGCAGATTACAAGAGAAAGAAAAATATAAAGCATATTTTCGGTTCTAAACTTTCCGGGAAGTGAATAAACATATGTAATATAAAATACATGAAGAGATACTTCGTTTGAAGAAGGGAGAACAATAATTTATGACAGATAAGATTATCGAAAACAATCAGGTATCCATCATGGGGAAAATAGTATCCGGTTTCACCTACAGCCATGAAGTATTCGGAGAGGGTTTTTACATGATGGATATTTCCGTGCAGAGGCTGAGTGATTCCTCTGACGTGATTCCGGTAATGATTTCGGAGCGCCTGATTGATGTTACACAAGATTATGAAGGAGAATACATACAGATTTTCGGACAGTTCCGCTCTTACAACCGGCATGAAGAGAAAAAAAACAGGCTGGTCCTGTCAGTGTTTGCCCGGGAGGTAAGCTTTGTGGAGGACGAAAATGATAAGATAAAAAGTAATCAGATCTTTTTGGACGGCTATATCTGCAAAACGCCGGTTTACCGCCGGACCCCTCTGGGAAGGGAAATTGCGGATATGCTTTTGGCAGTAAACCGTCCTTATGGGAAATCTGATTATATCCCATGTATTTGCTGGGGGAGAAATGCCCGGTTTGCTTCAGGATTTGAAGTGGGCGGACATGTGCAGATCTGGGGAAGAATACAGAGCAGGGAGTATGTAAAAAAGCTGGAGGATGAGACTACAGAAAAGAGGGTTGCATACGAAGTATCTGTCAGCAAGCTGGAATATTTGGAGTAAAAATAACCACTTTACAAAACTTTTATAAATGTACTGGATGAGAATGCCGGATTAAGAATTGCATTTTACACTGATGTGTAGTAGAATATCCATATTATTTATGCGGGGTTTTTTTAACGCAGAAGCGGATCCCGCACAGGAAATACTGGAATGTCGGCACGGAAAGAGCTTCCGGGCCGGTTCAAAGAAACCTGAAAGCGGCGAGGTGAAAGATGAAGAAAAAGTATATACATATTTTCTGCGGAAAGGGTATGGGGAAAACGTCTTCCGCTCTGGGAAAGGGCGTACGGGAGGCAAGTGAAGGAAAAAATGTTTTTCTGATCCAGTTTCTCAGGGAGAAGCGCTCTAATGAAGTGCTGAATTATTATAAACGTCTGGAGCCGGAGATGAAGATGTTTCGGTTTGAGAAATTCCCGGAAGATTATGAGAGCCTGACGCAGAGAGAGAAAGAAGAAGAGATCCGCAATATAAAAAACGGACTCAATTTTGCCAAAAAAGTGTTAATGACAGAAGAATGTGATGTTCTGATTCTGGAAGAAATTTTAAGTCTGACCGACAAAGGCATTGTGACCATGGATGAGCTTAAGAACATCATTGAGGAAGTAGGGGATGAGACGACCCTCTATCTGACGGGTACAAACCGGTGTGAAGAATTGTGGCCGTACGTGGATGAAGTCACGGAGCTGTCCACACCTTACACGGCCGTCAGAGAGGACTGTGACTAAAAGTAAGATGCACAGACAGTCCGCTTTTCTATTTTTCAGATGGCGGGACTGCTGCAAAATTAAATTGACATCTGCACAATAGGGTGTTATAGTAAGAGAAATTCAGATTTAGTGATAGAGGTTGCGCGCTTCATCAGTAACCGGCGGGATGTGTACAGGCACAGGAGAAAGCCGGAGAAAGGGAAGGGCGCCGAAAGGAATCAGTGCCTGAGGCTGATTTCCTTGGGCGCAGGATGAAGAATTCTGTGACTGTCATCGCAGGGCGATGGAGGGCTATCCTGGGAACTGTTTTTCGGATTCTTTGGGAACTGCCTTTTGACAGTTCCCTTTTTTGGTGGTATAGGAAATTTTGCTCCCTATACGACAAAAAAGCTCCGCATGGATTTGTCTGCGGCGCAGGAGTCGTTTTAGATTGGAAGGAGGGTATTATGGCTATTTTTAAAGGTTCGGGCGTGGCCATTGTGACGCCAATGTACGAAAATGGAGAAGTGAATTATGAAAAACTGGGGGAGATTCTGGAGGAACAGATCGCAGGCTCTACCGATGCTATTATTATCTGCGGAACCACAGGAGAGGCTTCCACTCTTACACATGAGGAACATTTGGATGTGATCAAATATGCGGTGGATAAGGTGAATAAGAGGCTTCCCGTGATTGCCGGCACAGGTTCCAACTGTACGGAGACGGCCGTCTATCTTTCGGTGGAGGCGGAAAAACACGGTGCGGACGCTGTACTTTTAGTGACTCCTTATTACAATAAAGCCACCCAGAAAGGACTGATCCATCATTTTACTAAGATTGCGGAATCTATTTCCATTCCCGTGATCCTGTATAATGTTCCGTCCCGGACGGGATGCAATATTTTACCGGAGACAGCGGCGTATCTGGCCAAAAATGTAAAGAATATCGTGGCCATCAAGGAGGCTTCCGGGAATATCTCCCAGGTGGCTAAGCTTATGAGTTTGGCGGAGGGAGCCATTGACCTGTATTCTGGAGATGACAATCAGATTGTGCCGATCCTCTCCCTGGGGGGCTGCGGAGTAATCTCCGTGCTGGCTAATATTGCGCCTAAGCAGACCCATGACATTGTCGCCACCTATCTGGCAGGAGATGTAAAGAAGAGCTGTAAACTCCAGTTGGAAGCCTTGAATCTCATTGACGCTCTTTTCTGCGAGGTAAACCCGATACCGGTTAAAAAAGCTATGAACCTCATGGGAAAAGAGGTAGGGCCCTTAAGAGAGCCATTGACAGAAATGGAAGAGGCAAATGCAGCTAAGCTTGCGCAGGCCATGAAAGAGTACGGGCTGGAGGTAAAAGCATGATTCGGATGATTTTAAGCGGATGCTGCGGATTTATGGGACGGGTGGTAACGGAGATAGCAGACGGAGATCCCGATATCCAGATCGTAGCAGGCATTGATCCAAGAAAAGATGATACAAAACCATATCCGGTTTACGGGACGCCTGCCGAGTGCCAGGCAGAGGGAGACGTGCTGGTGGATTTTTCTTCAGCCCAGGCCCTGGGGGGACTGCTGAAGTATTGTGTGGAAAAACAGGTGCCGGCTGTGCTCTGCAGCACCGGTTACTCACAGGAGCAGCTTGATGAGATTCAGGAAGCCTCTGGCAAGGTGGCTGTGTTAAAATCAGCCAATATGTCCCTGGGTGTAAATCTTCTTTTGAAATTGCTGAAAGAGGCGGCTAAGACTTTGGCACCGGCAGGATTTGATATGGAGATTGTGGAGAGGCACCATAACCGAAAGGTGGATGCTCCCAGCGGGACGGCTCTTGCGTTGGCAGACAGCCTGAACGAAGCCCTGAATCAGGAATACACCTATACATACGACCGCAGCCAGGTAAGAAGGCCCAGAGATAAAAAAGAGATCGGAATCAGTGCGGTGCGGGGCGGGAGCATCGTTGGTGATCATGAGGTGATTTTCGCCGGCCTGGACGAGGTCATTGAATTTAAACATACAGCGTACTCAAGAAGTATTTTTGCCAAGGGAGCCGTATCGGCTGCAAAATATCTTGCAGGAAAGCCCGCAGGCCTTTATAATATGGGAGATGTAATAGGATGATGCAGGGTCAAAAGGCCTAAGAAAGGACGGAGGAGCCGGATTATGAAAAAAGTAGTTAAGTTTGGCGGGAGTTCTCTAGCAAGCGCAGAGCAGTTTAAAAAGGTAGGAGAAATCATCCATGCAGAAAAGTCACGGAGATATGTAGTGCCTTCAGCTCCGGGAAAGCGTTTCCCCAAGGATACGAAGGTGACGGATATGCTGTATGACTGCTACGAAGCTGCAGGGACTATGGATATTACCGGAAAACTCAATGCCATTGCCCAGAGATACCAGGAGATCATCGACGGGCTGGGCCTGGAGGTGTCTCTGGATGAGGAATTTGCCAAAATTAAAACGGCCTTTGAAGAACATGTGGGAAGCGACTATGCAGCCTCGAGAGGCGAGTATCTGAATGGAATTGTAATGGCGGCATACCTGGAGTATGAGTTTATTGATGCGGCGGAAGTAGTGCGCTTTGATGAGGATGGGGTGTTTGATCCCGAGACCACCAATAAAATCATGAAGAAGCGGCTGGAAGGCGTGGAGCATGCCGTTATTCCGGGATTCTATGGAGCTTTGGAGGACGGAACCATTAAGACTTTCTCCAGGGGCGGATCGGATATCACAGGATCTATCGTGGCCAGGGCAGTCTGCGCCGATCTCTATGAGAACTGGACGGATGTGTCTGGCTTTCTGGTAACAGATCCTCATATTGTGGAGGATCCCGAGACCATTGAGACCATCACGTACCGGGAGCTTCGGGAGCTGTCCTATATGGGAGCCACAGTCCTCCATGCGGATGCCATTTTCCCTCTGCGCCAGGAAGGGATTCCCATCAATATTAAAAATACGAACCGGCCTCAGGATCCGGGGACTCTGATTGTGGAGAGTACCTGCCGGCAGCCGCGGTTTACGATTACAGGCATTGCGGGGAAGAAAGGCTTCTGTGCCATCAATATTGAAAAGGATCAGATGAATTCTGAGATTGGATTTGGGCGCAAGGTGCTTCAGGTATTTGAAGAAAACGGAATTTCCTTTGAGCATGTGCCGTCAGGGATTGACACATTCACGGTGCTGGTACACCAGTCTGAATTTATGGAGAAGGAACAGAGCGTAATCTCCGGAATTCACCGGGCCGTGCATCCTGATACTTTAGATCTGGAATCCGACCTGGCCCTGATTGCGGTGGTAGGCCGTGGAATGCGGGCCACCAGAGGCACAGCAGGAAGAATTTTTTCTGCTCTTTCCCATGCCAACGTAAACGTAAAGATGATTGATCAGGGATCCAGTGAGCTGAATATCATCATCGGAGTGAAGAATGAGGACTTTGAGACGGCAGTAAAAGCGATCTATGATATTTTCGTCCTGACACATTTATAAATGCGCATAAAGGCAGGCCTGGATGGTTTCCGGGTCTGTTTTTGACTCTTTAGAGTAAAGACTTGCAAGTGTAAAATATACTTGACAGGAAACAGCGTTCTGATGTAGCCTTACACTAGTATAACATTTTTGAGAGGAGGCCTGTATATGAGCCAGGCATACATATGGGGGATAGTGGGAGCGGCTTTTGGGATTGTGCTGCTGATTGTTCTCCTGTGGGTGACGAAGAGCGATGGTTCCCTGAAGGGACGATATGATGAAAGACAGGAACTGTTCCGGGGCAGAGGGTACAAAGCAGGTTTTTTTACTTTCATAGGTTACTGCGTTTTGTACGCTGCTCTTCACGATATTGCGGGGGTCAGAGCGATCTCGGCTACGGCGGCTATGTTTGCGGGCATCTGCCTTTCAATATCTGTATATGCCTGCTACTGCATCCGGCATGATTCTTATCTGTCTTTAGATGAGAAGCCAGTACGAATTATAGTAATTTTTTTTCTGGTATCTTTGCTGAATCTAGGAATTGGTGTTTACCATCTGGCCCAGGGAGATATGGTGGAGGACGGAGTCGTCAGCATAACTGCCATGAATCCTATCTGCGGGCTGATGATGGTAGTAGTGGCCTTTGCTATGCTGTTTAGATACCGGAGCGAGCGGAGACACCAGGAGGACGAAGAATGAAGATGATAGGATGGACGGTGCTTCAAATTTCGCGGGGGGGGGTACAAAATGAATGAAGAATCTTCGGATGAAAGCGGCACGTGCGTCTTTGGACCTCTCTCAGCAGCAGCTTGCGGATCTGGTGGGTGTTTCCAGACAGACCATCAATGCCATCGAGAAGGGAGATTATAACCCTACCATTCGTTTGTGCATCTCTATCTGCAAGGCGTTGGAGCGGACTTTAGACGAGCTGTTTTGGGAATAGAACTAGGAGGAAAGAAAATGGCGCTGCGAAGAGATTTGCTGCTTTTTCCAGATGGAAAAAGAAAGGCTGTGACTTTCAGCTACGATGACGCGGTGAAGCAGGATATTCGTTTTGTTGGCTTATTAAATCGCTATGGGCTGAAAGGTACCTTTAATATTAATTCCGGGCTTTTGGGGCAGGAGTCCTGGCATACACAGAACGGAAAAACTGTTTCACACAATAAATTAGATCCAGAGGAGATCTCAGGTGTTTACGCCGGCCATGAGCTTGCCGTCCACGGAAAAACCCATCTGGATTTATCGATGGTACCTCAGGGAACAGCATCCTATGAGATTATGGCTGACCGGCAGTGGATAGAGACGATTGTTAAGAAGCCAGTGACAGGTATGGCGTACCCCTTTGGAACTTATACGGAGACCACAAAGAAAGTGCTGGAAAGCTGCGGGATCGAATATTCACGAACGACTCGTGCCACTTATGGGTTCGGCCTTCCAGGAGACTTTCTCTGCTGGAATCCGACCTGCCATCATGAGGATCCCCGGCTTTTTTCGCTGACCGACCAGTTTCTGGAGGATATGGGAGAGAAAGAGGAATCCAGGCTTTTTTATATCTGGGGCCATTCCTATGAGTTTGATGTGACAGACACCTGGGAGCGGATGGAAGAATTTTTAAAGAGAATCTTCGGACACGGCGATGTATGGTATGCTTCCAATGGTGAGATATACAGTTACGTTCAGGCTGCCAGGAGGGTAAAATATTCAGCGGACGGTTCTTATTTATATAATCCTTCCGCCACAGACGTTTGGCTGAAAATCCAGGGGCAGAACGTGTGCGTATCCTCTGGAGAAACGGTAAAGGTGGGAGTTTCATGATCAAGGAAAAGACAGGATGTCAGGGAGTGAAAAAAGTACGTGTAAAAGCGCCGGGGGAAAAATTTCTGCTGACGCCGGGAGATACAGTGGCCCTGGTGGGATGTTCCGATCCTCTTTTGGGGGCGCATCCTGCCCAGGCCAAAGAGTGCAGAAGGGTTCTTGAAAATTGGGGACTGAAGGTCAGGACTGCCGTTTCTATGGAGAACGCCTGGTGGCAGGGAGAAAAACGGGCCCGGGAGCTTATGGAGTTTTATAGCGACGGGGAAGTGAAAGCTATCTTTGACCTTTCTGGCGGTGATCTGGCCAATACGGTTCTGCCTCATCTGGATTGGGAAATTGTGGCTGGGAATCCAAAGCCCTTCTGGGGGTACAGCGATCTGACTGCTGTGCTGAACGGAATTTATGCCAGGACTGGCCAGTGGGGCTGCCTCTATCAGCTTCGGAATCTGGTTTCAGGAGACGAGAGAATCCAAAGGCAGCAGAGGGAAGCTTTTTACAGAACTATTTTTCAGGGGGAGGACACGCTGAACTGTTTTTTATCGGTATTTCTTCAAGGAGATTCCATGGAAGGAACTATAGCAGGGGGAAATCTTCGCTGTCTGCTGAAACTGGCGGGGACGCCTTACTTTCCAGATTTAAAGGATAAGATTCTTTTCCTGGAGAGCTTGGGCGGGGAGAGCTGGCTGATCGCTTCTCTTCTGTGCCAGCTTCGCCTGATAGGAGTCTTTGAGAAGGTAAGAGGCGTTCTGCTAGGGACTTTTACAAAGCTGCAGGAGTCTGGCAGCCGACCGGATCTTAGGGAGCTGATCCTTTCAGCGGTTCCCAGAGATCTTCCCATTGCCGTAACTAAGGAAATCGGTCACGGAAAGGATTCAAAATGCCTGGTGATCGGCGGAAATGTATCTATGACACCCTAATCTTTATATGGAATAACGCCTGTTTAGACATAAGTTTTCTCAGAAATTCATTAAGAGTATCACAGGAAACTTTCCCTTTTCAATCTTCTTTGCTCATATTATAATAATAAAAGAGATTATTGACGTGAATTAGGATGAGGCATTGTAGTTCTGGCTGCTGCCTGGGAAGAGAGGGAACGAATGATAGAGGAAAGAATAAACAGGCAGCTACGAAGGGCTGTTGGACTGGTTTTCTGTATGATCTGCATATTTTTTATCTGCGGCGGCATACTCTCAGCTTCTCTGCGGAAGGCAAAATGGAAGGCAGTACAAGAGCAGATACAGGCTGAGACGGTTGAGTACAGAAACAGAATCTGGAAGCAGATGGAAGCAGATTTTCATACGCTTTCGGCGATTGCGCCTTTCCTTGGATCACTGTGTGAAGAGGATCCGCAGGCTCTGGCTGACTTGCTGATCCGGGCGAATCAGGACAGCAGCTTTCAGACGATTGTATATTATGGACTGGACCGCAAAGGCGTGGTTTGTACCCGGGATCAGGAACCTGTACTTAATACAGATCTTTCTGTTCTCTCGGAAGAAGGGCGGAAGGTCGTGGAGGACGCTCTGGAGGGAAATATCGCGATTTCACAGATGTTTGAGAGCAAGTTTTCCCAGAGCCGTGTTTTTGCTTACGCGATACCGGTCTGCAGTGAGGAGGATGAACTGATCGGCGCGCTGGCAGCCAGCGATCACATCGATATCTTTTCGGATATTCTGTCTGGCAATACCGTTCTCGGCGGGGGCGGTTATATCCATCTGCTGGACTCCCAGGGCAATTTTCTTGTGCGGTCAGCCAGCACGGTTGTCCGGGAGAACGTCACTTCCGTGCTTGAGGATCCGTACCTGCTTGATGATTCCAGGGATGATGTGCTGGATGTCATGAACAGACAGGAGAGCTTTTTTTCCTCGTTTAAATACGAAAATAAAACTTACCCGTTTCTGCTTGAACCGGTGGGTATCAACGGCTGGTATCTGTTCTGCGTGAATACGGGAGACGGTCTGTTTGCCAGCACCTTTTCGACAACAAGTGTGGTGCAGGCAACTTTTGCCGCCGTTCTGCTCCTGGTTGTCATGCTGATGGTTTACGGCTATCTGATCCTGCGGAAGTACAACCGCAGTCTGATCAATCTGGCTTATTTTGATCCGCTGACTGGCGCGGAAAACCTGGCTCGTTTTCAGCAAAGGCTCAAGAAATTTCTTGCTAGGCGCGGCGGCAGCGTCGCTGTTGTGGAGGTTCGGAACTTTCCGTTTTTCCATGAAATTTTCGGCAGTGAGAAAGCGAACCAGCTAATCTGTCAGATCAAGCAGTCGGCAGACCACGCTATGCGCGCGGACGAGTTTTTCTGTCACGACACGGCGGACCGTTTTTACCTATTTCTGGCTGAGACAGAGGAAAAGGCACTGCAGGCCCGGCTGGACGCGTTTATGAATGAGATTACCACGAACGAAGAAAACCGCCACAGAGATTACCGGCTGACGCTGTACTGCGGGGTGACAAGCTCTCCTGTGTGTGACGATCCGGACCGGGGCGCGGATAACATGATGGCGCACGTCCTGTTTGCCCTTGATCGCGCCAAAGTCGGACATTCCAATACCATCTGGTTTTTTGATACCGAGCTGCATAAGGTAGAAGAGCTTGAAAACTATGTGGAAAGTCATATGCACCAGGCGTTGGAGCATGGAGAATTCAAGCTTTACCTGCAGGCAAAAAAGGAGCTTCGCAGCAACCAGCTTGGCGGGGCGGAAGCCCTGGTGCGCTGGCAGCACTCGGATCGCGGGATGATTTTCCCGAATCAGTTTATTCCTTTGTTCGAGCGCAACGGTTTCTGTGTGAAACTTGACCTCTATATGGTAGAGCTGGTGTGCAGGCAGATCCGATCATGGATAGATCGGGGGATCAAGCCGCTTCCAATATCAGTCAATCAGTCCAAGCTGCTGTTTTATGAGGCGGATTACGTGCGTACGCTTCGCGGCCTGATCCAGAAATACCGCGTTCCGGCCGAGCTGATCACTTTGGAAATTCTCGAAGGCCTGGCGATGGAAAATGTGGAAGAGCTGAATGATAAAATTACGCAACTGCACGCGGAAGGCTTCCGCGTTTCGCTGGATGATTTCGGAACTGGATTTTCTTCTCTGAACACGCTGGGCAGCCTGAGAATCAATGAGCTGAAGCTGGACCGCAGTTTTCTTCAGAATGCTGGTGACAATACGGACACCAGAACCGCGTTTATTATGCGGCAGATTGTGCAGTTGGCGTGTCAGTTCCAAATCTCCACGGTGGCCGAAGGCGTAGAGACAGAGGAAGATGAACGACTGATCCGTTCGATTGGCTGTGATTACGGACAGGGCTACCTGTACAGCCGGCCGATCCGCGCGGAGGAATTTGACAGCAGATTTCTGTCCGGTTCTTCCTGGATTGCGCCGTCTTGGGCGGAAGAGTAATCGAACACGAAAATGACTTGTAAAGAGGGGATAAGCTTGCAAAAATACTTTCATATACTAGAAGGAAACGGGGCTGATCTGGCAATCAAAATTGATGCCCGAACGATTGTGACTGCGGCATGGACCGTTTACCGATGTCGGTACGGCTGCAATACCTACGGCAAAAGCCATTGCTGTCCGCCGAATTGTCCTACGTGGAAGGAAACGCAGGAAATGATAGATTGTTTTCAGTACGGAATTTTGTTCCGCTGCCACGAAATGAGTATGGTAACACCACTGGCTGTAAAGGTGGCACGTGAACTATTTTTAGATGATTATTACAAGGTTATAGCCTTTGGCAGCGGACCGTGTAAAAAATGTCAAAAATGCAATCCAGACCACTGCAACTTCCCGGATAAAACTGTTCCGGCAATGGAGGCATGCGGAATAGATGTCTTTGCGACAGTTCGGAATAATGGTCTTGAAATCCATACGCTCCGGGAAAAATGGGAAATCCAAAACCATTTTGGTCTTATCATGGTAGAATAATCTTAGCTGACATCAGCGACTGCTTGGGGCTGCCGCATCCAATGATCGATCAGCAAAGGATAGTGATAATCGTGCTGCGGAAAGGCGCCGCGTCAAAGGTTTTCGGTTTTGCGTCTAAAATAGGGCTGTTAAAAAAGGAAGAGACAATCCTGCGTAGAATTCTGGCTAAAAAAACCCGACTTCTATGGGATTGTCTCTTTTCTGTATGCCAGGGCTAAAAATCGGTATTAACCGTCAGTCCCTATATTATGCTCAATATTAGATTTATTTGATAATCCGAATCCAGCCCTCAGGAGCTTCGATCCGTCCCATCTGAATACCTGTGAGGGTGTCGTAAAGCTTCTGGGTGACAGGTCCCA
>LHCFI01400__coassemble_1726_pt1 | contig 21957 bp, 23 predicted proteins | sample LHCFI01400__metabat2_low_PE_038 | metagenome-assembled genome bin LHCFI01400 | reverse complement strand
TATACTAAAAGTGCTATTATAACCAAGAAAATATAGAAGAATTGTTGACTTTTACAACCGTTTATGGTATCTTGATGTTACAAAATGAAAACGATTACAAAACAAAAGACAAAGGAGGAAAGCGAAATGAAAAAGACGCTTAAAAAGGCTTTGGCCCTGACGGCTGCCGCTGCCATGATGACAGGATCTCTCATAACTGGCCCGGTATCCGCACAGGAGAGTGACAGAACTTTGAATATTGGGATTGGATCAGAGATCTCAAATCTTGTTCCCATGTCCAACAATGTGGCAGTATCCAACCGGGATGGGCTGATTGTATTTGCTCTCTATGATCCCCTGCTCTGGTATAATACGGAGACAAATGAGCTGGAGCCATGGATTGCAACGGAATGGAGTCACAATGAAGAGGGGACGGAATGGTACTTTACTATCCGGGATGATATTGTTTTCCATAATGGGGATCCTATGACAGCAGAGGATGTGGCATGGTCTATTAATCTGATTCCGGAAAATCCAGTGGTTACAGATCAGAACATTCCTGGATTTGACCGGGCGGAAGCAGTGGATGACACGCATATAACCGTTTATATGGAGGAACCTTTTGCGTCTACAGATAACTTTTTTGCCTCCTACCATATGGTAATGCTGGATAAGAGCTACCAGGAGGAAGTTGGCTGGGAGGGCTACATTGAGCATCCTATTGGAACTGGCCCTTATAAATTTGTGGATCGGGCCATCGGAAGCTACGTTTCCATGGAGGCTAACGAGGATTATTGGCAAGGAGCACCGGAGATTAAGAAGGTAAACCTGAACATTATCCCGGACGCTAATTCCCAGCTTCTCTCTTTAGAGACCGGGGAAGTGGATGTGCTTCAGAACGTATCTCTGCAGAACTGCGAGATGGTAGAAGGCATGGATGGCTATGAGGTAAGCTACTGTACAGCGGACACCGTTGCCTATATCCAATGGGGCTCTCAGTCTCAGCTCAATACAGATGAGAATCTTCGTCTGGCGATCTGTGCAGCCATCGACCCGGAAGCCATCAATACTGTACTGAACAAAGGTCATACAGAGGCTGTGAGCTGCATGATAGCGCCAGGACTACGTTGCCGCCCCGAGGATGGAACCTTTACTACAATTCCTGCCTATGATCCAGAGAAGGCCCAGGAGTATCTGGATAATTCAAACTATGATGGCAATCCCATCGTAATCGTTGTGCCGTCAGGCGCTAAAGAAGAAGCAGTGTGCCAGGTGATTCAGGGGAATCTGCAGAATATAGGAATGAGTGTGGAACTGAAGGCAGTAGATGGGGCTACCCATCAGACTCTTCTGAGTGAGGGGAATTTTGATATCAGTGTTTATTCCGGTCTTCCCTCCCTTTATGACTGTAACCTGCTTTACCAACTCTTTATGCCAGGAACGCAGAATTATGAAAACTCTAAGAGTGAGTACAAAGAAGAGTTAGGTGAACTGGGACAGGCATCTGCAGTAGAAATGGATGAAGAGGCTCGGACGGAGATTTTCCGTCAGATGATCGAGATTATGAATACACATGTACTATCGATTCCTCTGTATCAGGACTGCAATACCTTCTGCTACAGCACAGACGTAGCCAATGTAAAGGCGATTCCGGGAACCAATGTCCGGGTGGACGGATGGAGCTGGGCTGAATAAGGAGAAACTCTTTTTTAGATGACCGTGTTTTAAGCTATGAATGAGCAGGCTGGCGCTGTCCTGCAATCTGGAGCCCGGCCTGCCCTTTTTATGAAGTTTTCCCTGGAATAACCAGGGGGAAGGAGGGTTTTATGCTGAAATACATAGGGAAGCGTCTACTGATGATCATTCCTACTTTTTTGCTGCTGACGCTTCTGGTGTATACCATTCTGTCCCTGTCTCCGGCTGATCCGGCCCTGATGCGTCTGGGAACTACGGCCACGGAAGAGCAGATTGAGGAAATGCACCATGAAATGGGACTGGATCGGCCCTTGCTGGTACGCTATGGGACGTATATGTGGGATCTGCTTACGGAAGGGGAGATGGGAACCTCCTGGGTGATGCAGACAAATGTAAAAAGCGAATTTATTGAGAGGCTGCCAAACACTTTGGTTTTGACTGGTCTGGCTTTGCTGCTGACAATCTGGGTGGGGATTCCCGCGGGGATTTATGCGGCAGTGAAGCAGAACAGTACAGGAGACCGGGTTACCATGATTCTGGCCATGCTCCTGATCAGTCTGCCGAACTTTTTCCTGTCCCTGATCTGTCAGATTGTCTTCTGTCTCAAACTGGGTTGGTTCCCGGTGACAGGAGCCGGATCCTTTGCGCATTTTATACTGCCTTCCATTATGCTGGCGGCCAGCCGTGTGGCAGGACAGGTTCGTCTCACCAGATCCAGTATGCTGGATGTGCTGGGACAGGATTATATCCGCACAGCCAGCGCCAAGGGCTGTTCAAAAATCCGGGTAATCTGCTATCATGCTCTGCGCAACGGGCTTCTGCCGGTTATCACCAACATAGGAAATAATGTGGGAGGACTGGTGGCCGGAGCTGTTACGGTAGAGACGATTTTTGCCATACCCGGTATCGGATCTATGCTGGTGAATGCGGTGCGTACTAGTGATATTCCTCAGGTTATGGGGCCTATTATTTTTATTTCGCTGTTGGTTTGCGCTGTTAACCTTTTGGTGGATATTTTGTATGCTGTGATTGATCCCAGGGTCAAGCTCCAGTACGGCTAATAAAGGGAGGAATTGAGATGCTGAAAAAAAGAGCGAAGGAGATGGAGCGGGCGGCGGCCAAAGGCAGTATGTCTCAGTGGGGGCTGATCTGGCACCGCTATAAAAAGAATAAGCTGGCGGTTATAGGGCTTGTGGGAATTGTACTTATGATGCTGGTGTGCTTTACGGCTCCTCTCTATATCAGTTGGAACCGTGTTATCTATCAGGATCTTCTCCAGGTGACCATTTCTCCCAACAGCGATTTCTGGTTTGGAACGGATCAATTCGGACGGGATTTGTTTGCCAGGATTTTATGGGGCGGGATTTATTCCCTGGCCTCAGGCTTTATTGTAATGGCCGGAGCACTGGTGCTGGGAATGATTTTCGGAAGTATTGCAGGGTATTTCGGAGGCCTTGCGGATACTTTGATCATGAGACTGATGGATGTGTTTATGTCTGTGCCGAATCTTCTGATGGCCATGACTCTGGTGGTGGTATTTGGACAGGGAATCACAAGCTTGTGGCTTGCTTTAGCCCTTTCCAGCTTCCCGGGAGTAGCCAGGACAGTCCGGTCCGCCATTCTCACAACACGGAGTTCGGAGTACGTGGATGCGGCCAGGATTTATGGGTCTTCCACGGGGAAGATTTTGGTGAAGCATATCCTTCCCAACTGCATGGGGCCAGTGGTAGTGTCCTCCACTTTGATGCTGGGGTCTACCATTTTGGGAATTGCGGGAATGGGATTCTTGGGAATTGGAATCGCTTCTCCTACGCCGGAATGGGGTACGATTCTTTCTGAAGTGGGAGATTATATCCGGTTTTATCCTTATCTGGGGATTTTCCCGGGAGCGGCCATCGCCCTCAGCGTTATTTTTATTAATTTCGTTGGAGATGGGCTCAGGGACGCTCTGGATCCAAGAATGAAGAAGTGAGGTGAGGCGGATGGAAGCGTTATTAAAGATAAAGGAACTTTATGTTCAATATAATACTGACGATGCGGTGGTTCATGCGGTAAACGGGGTGAATCTGACAGTACATAAAGGAGAGGCTCTGGGACTTGTGGGAGAGACCGGGGCAGGAAAGACCACCACTGCCTTAAGCGTATTGGGAATCCTCCCGGAGCAGGTGGGAGAGATCACAGCAGGAGATATCTTTTATGGTGGGAAAAACGTCAGGGAAATGAAGAAAAAGGAGCTGCAGGAAATGCGTGGGAAACAGATCTCCATGATTTTCCAGGATCCTATGACCAGTTTAAACCCGATTATTTCTGTGGGGGATCAGATCGGGGAGATGCTGTCTCTTCATTTTAAAAATCTTTCCAGTCAGGAAAAAGAAAAGCGGGTGAATGAGATTATGAAGCTGGTGGGAATCCCGCCGGAGAGAAAAGTGGAATATCCTTTCCAGTTTTCCGGCGGTATGAAGCAGAGAGTAGGTATCGCTATTGCCCTGGTCTGCCAGCCCCAGCTTTTGATTGCGGATGAACCCACCACGGCTTTGGATGTGACCATTCAAGCTCAGATCCTTCAGCTTATGAGAGAATTAAAAAAGAATTTTAATACGGCCATGGTTATGATTACCCATGACCTGGGGATTGTGGCGGAGACCTGTGACAGCGTGGCGGTGATGTACGCCGGGGAGATTGTGGAGAAGGGGACGGTGGAGGAAGTTTTCCAGAGAAAAGACAACCATCCCTATACTACAGGGCTGTTCAACTGCATTCCCAAGCTGGATTCCACAGAAAAGCGACTGACGCCCATAGAAGGGTACGTGGTGGATCCAACAGCGCTTCCCCAAGGATGCAAGTTCCATGACCGCTGCCCCCTGGCCGATGAACGGTGCGGAAGGGAGCTGCCTGCGTCATACAGAAAAGGAACCCACGCAGTCAAATGCTTCCGCTTTGAGTCGTGGGGAAAGGAGGAAGAATCATGAGCGTTCCGGTTATAGAGACGAAACATCTAACGAAATATTTTAAAACCCAGAAAGGGACGCTTCATGCAGTGGAGGATGTGAATATCACCATCAACCAGGGAGAGACCATTGGGGTGGTGGGGGAATCCGGCTGCGGAAAGACGACTTTGGGACGGGTCATTACCCGCCTTGAAGAGGCGACCAAAGGAGAGGTCTATCTGGAGGGGCGGGAGATTCTGAAGCTCAAAGGAAAAGAGAAGAAAAAGATTTATCACGATATCCAGATGGTCTTCCAGGATCCTTATTCTTCCCTGAATCCCAGGCTTTCTGTGGGAGATATTATTGCAGATCCTCTGCTGACTATGGGAAAGAAGATGTCCAAGAAGGAGAGGGGAGAACAGGTGCGTGAAATTATGGAGAAGGTAGGCCTTCCCTCCAGGTACTATAACCAGTATCCCCATGAGCTGGACGGAGGGCGGCGGCAGAGAGTGGGGCTTGCCAGGGCCCTGGCCCTGAACCCTAAGTTTATAGTCTGTGACGAACCGGTTTCAGCCCTGGATGTGTCCATCCAGGCGCAGATTTTAAATCTTCTGATGGATCTTCAGGATGAGCATAAACTTACTTATATGTTTGTAACACACAATCTTTTTGTAGTGAAGCACATCAGCCACAACATTATGGTGATGTATATGGGGCAGGTGGTAGAGTATGCCGATAAGGAAGAACTTTTTGCACATCCGGCACATCCCTATACCAAGGCGCTGCTGGCGGCGATTCCCCAGCCGGATTTAACGAACCGGGGAAAAGAGAAGGAACTCCTAAAAGGGGAAGTGTCAAGTCCCATTGAACCGAAGCCAGGGTGCCGGTTCGCTCCCCGCTGTCCTTATGCGTCAGAAAAATGCAGGGAGGGAGCGATCCCCTTGAAAGAAATTGCGCCGAATCATTTTTGTGCGTGCACATTGCACCTATCATAAAAGCAGATGTTTTATATGGAATGTAAGAATTGGAGGACGAGGAAATATGAGGTTAGCAATCGGATCAGATCACTGTGGATATACAATGAAAATGCAGCTTCTGCCGTACCTGAAGGAAAACCACGAAGTGACGGACTTTGGATGCTATTCTACAGATATGGTGGATTTCCCGGATATTGCCCGGAAGGTTTGCAGCGCCATTCTCAAAGGCGAGGCGGACCGGGGAATCATGTTCTGCAGTACGGGGTGCGGAGCAGTGATTGCCTGCAATAAAATCAAAGGCATTCGGGCCGCTCTCTGCCATGATCGGTACAGCGCCCATCAGTGTGTAGAGCATGATGATGTACAGGTTCTGGGAATCGGGGGAGAAGTGATTGGATATTATACGGCCAAGGAGGTCATTGAGGCGTTCCTGGACGCAGAATTTTCTCAGGGAGAAGAGTTCCAGCGCAGGCTGGAGAAGCTGGAACGGCTGGAAGCAGTATGACGGCAGGAGGGATTTAAGGAATGAAAGAGAAGGTAATTCATCTGTGGGAGGTTTATGAAATTATACTCAGGGGAGAGAATCAGTATGAAAATCCCTATACGGATGTCACGGTCTGGGCGGAGCTGAAGGGGCCGGACTTTCATAAGAGAGTCTACGGCTTCTGGGATGGAGACAATGTCTGGAAAATCCGGGTGACTGCCACAGCGCCGGGGGCATGGACGTACACCACGGGATCTTCTGTTCCTGACAGAGGGCTTGCGGGAATTTCCGGCGGCTATTTTGCCCTGGAGTGGACAGAAGAGGAAAAGCAGCAGAACATATGCCGCAGAGGCATCATCCGGGCCACGGAGAACGGGCACGCCATGGAGTATGCCGATGGTACGCCTTATATTATGGTGGGGGATACCTGGTGGGGATTGGCCTCCTACCGGTATCCTTGGACAGAAGAGGAAGTGGAACGCCCCATTGGGCCTGAGATGACTATGAAAGATATGGCACGCCAGAGGATCCGCCAGGGTTACAACACCGTGGGAACCATCGTGGCTTTCCCAACCTGGGCCAATGATGGAAAACCAGCCACCATTAAGATCAATGATGAGCACCATACATACGTAAGAGGTGCCTGGGCCTCCTGCAGCGTGGAGGACTGGCTGACCAAAGGAGACGCTCCCGCAAGAGATATGCACAATGAAGGGGGACGGCCTTTCTTCTTCCCGGGGAAAATCAAAGGGTATGAGGACGTGGTACCGGATTATGACCGGATTAACCCAGAGTACTTTAAGGTGCTGGACAAAAAGGTGAATTGGCTCAATGACCATGGAATTACTGTATTTATGGAAGCGCTGCGCAGGGATTCTTCCAAGACCTGGAAGTATTATTACGACTGGCCCATGGTTTATACCAGGTATATTCAGTATCTTTTTGCCCGTTACCAGGCGAACAATATCCTGTTCAGCCCCATTCATTTTGACGGAAAGCTTCAGTCGATTGACAGCCGGGAGTTTAACGAGCCGCTGAATCTGATGATTGACCTGTACGGGGAGCCGCCCTTTGGTACACTCTTTGGCACCAATGCGCCAGGTTCAACCAAGACAGCCTACGGCGGCCCGGAAGAACAGCACTGGAAAACCTTTGACCAGACGGGAAACTGGAGGGATCACCAATACCACTGGCTGCTTACAGATATCTTCCATGATGAGCATCCGGTTCCGGCGGTCAACGGAGAACCCTATTACTCAGGCCACATCTCCATGTTGCGCAATGGCGATGGAGAGAACAGCGACCGAACGCTGCTTTTTGGAAACGTGGAGAGCGTGGAGGATCATCTCAACTGCCGTTCTTCCTACTGGGGAAGCGCTCTGAACGGGGCCTTTGCCGGAATCCTGGCGGGATTTGAGGCGGGCTGGAGCGGCAATGTGGAGCCGGAAGAGACTCCCTGGAAGATCTGGGATACTATGACATTCCCAGCCAGCTATATGGTGCGGTATGTCCGGGATTTCCTTCTCTCAGAAGGAAAGCGATATCAGGAGCTGATCCCTGACGATGAGCTGGTGTCTCCTAACTTTATGGGTCCTGCTTCCGGGTGGAGGGGATGGATCTCCTGTGCCGCTACTAGGAAGAGACACCTGGTCATGGGATATTCGGAAAAAGATGCTCCCAGAGTACATGTGCGGGGACTGCGGCCCTATGATACGTACGAATTAACCTGGTACGATCCTGCGGAGGGAAAATGGCTGGAGGACAAGAAGCGGATCGAAGCGGATGCTTTTGGAGAGGTATACTGCGGAGACTACCCCGGAGAATTTGACTGGGCCTGGAAGCTTAAGAAGATCAACACGGATCTTCCTATTAATAAAGAACTGATGCAGATCGGAGACGATGGAGGGGAGAATGTCAACGGCGGTCTGGGAAATATAAAACATGTCTATATTCAGACAGATTCAAAAAAATAACAAATTTCAGTAATTTTTGTAATCCAGAAGTGCTGCCGCATTTTTTTAATGCAGCAGCACTTCTGTTTGCTTTTATACAGGTTCCGTCCGGCATAGATCCTGATGCCGAAAAGCTAGGATCGAGAAAACCAGAAGATAGCAGTCACAAAGGAAAAAAAGGTAATCGCCGCCGGCTAAGTTTCCTTGGGAAAGAAAAATTCCCCATATCAGATCGCCCAAGGCTGCCAGGGCCGAGAAAACCAGGGCGGCCGCAGTTCCGTAGCAGAGATGGCTGAAAGCTTTGTCCGCTTTCTCACGGATCAGCGGTTCCGGGGAGAAGGCGGCCTGAAAGATGCCGTGAAATAGGAACCAAAGAGGGATGGCGGTGCATACATGGGGGAGAATGCAAAAGACCACGTTGGAAAGGTGGTTCCTGGTGGCAAGGGGGAGCAGGTATGCGGCCCATCCCAGAATTCCGGCAAAGAAAAACTTCCTTGCCAGGGGAAGACGGGTTTCTCCTGATAGTGCAAATACGTATTTTGAACCCACATATTCCGCTTCTTTTTTCAGCCTTCCATCCTTATTGAGTGTTTGATGCACTTTGTAATCTGAAGAATATTTTTTTCGTATCATAATGAATCACTCCCCAGCGAAAATAAATAGATGTAAACGATTACTATTACAGTAACACGCTGGGGAGAGCGTGTCAATGAGAAAAACGGGATGTTAGGAGATGCGAAGGCAGGCAGCGTGGATCCTAAGTAAATATTCGAACAGAGTGCCGAGACTTTATAGTATTTTCATAGTTCATTTGTTGACAGATGCATCTAAAAATGCTACCTTTCAAATACAGACAAATGGAGGGATTTGCAATGATATTTGACAGCCATGCTCATTATGATGATGAAGCTTTTGATAAAGACAGAGAAGAACTGCTGGCGGGGATGCCTGGAGCGGGAATCGGGAAAATTATAAATGTAGGAGCCAGCCTTGAGGGGGCCAGGGCCAGCACGGAGCTGGCGGAGCAATATCCTTTTATCTATGCTGCGGCGGGCGTTCATCCTGACGAGGTAGGAGCCCTGGATGAAGAGAAGCTCCAATGGATCGGGGAACTCTGCCGCAGGGAGAAGACGGTGGCGGTAGGGGAGATCGGCCTGGATTATTATTGGGATAAGGAACCCAGGGAGATACAGAAGGAATGGTTCCGGGCACAGCTTTCCCTGGCAAGAGAGCTGCACCTGCCGGTGAGCATCCACAGCCGGGAGGCGGCCCAGGATACCTTTGAGATTCTTAAAGCTGACCATAGCGGAAGTTATGGAGGAGTTCTGCACTGTTTCTCTTCCTCGGCTCAGTTGGCGGAAGAATACGTAAAAATGGGATATTATATTGGAATCGGAGGCACCGTGACCTTTAAAAATGCCAGAGTACCTAAGGAGGTAGCTGCCAGAGTGCCCTTGGAGCGGATTCTGATCGAAACAGACTGCCCGTATCTGGCGCCGGTTCCCCACAGGGGAAAGCGGAATTCGTCTCTGAATCTTCCCCTCGTGATAGAAGAGATCGCACGGATCAAAGGATTGTCCCCGGATGACGTGGAGACAGCCACTTACGAAAATGCCTGCCGCCTGTTTCAAGTCTTTTGATCTGCGGGACAAATATATAAGCTGCGTGCTGCTTGAAAGGAAATATATGGAAAAGTTATCGAATCCTAAAAAAACGATAGAGGTAATTCAAAAATACAATTTTGATTTTCAAAAGAAGTTCGGGCAGAATTTTCTTATAGATTCTCATGTGCTGGATAAAATAATTTCAGCGGCCAAGATTACAAAGGAGGACTTCGTGCTGGAGATCGGGCCGGGAATCGGTACCATGACGCAGTATCTGGCGGAGGCCGCCAGAGGGGTGGCTGCGGTGGAGATTGACCGCAATTTGATTCCCATTCTTCAGGAGACTTTAGGGGAGTATTCCAACGTGATTGTTCTGAATCAGGATATTTTAAAGACGGACGTGGGAGCTCTGGCCCGGGAATACAACCAGGGAAAGCCTATTAAAGTGGTGGCCAATCTTCCTTATTATATCACAACCCCCATTTTGATGGGGCTTCTGGAAAGCCGTCTGCCCATTGATTCTATTACAGTTATGGTTCAGAAAGAAGTGGCCCAGAGAATGCAGGCGGGGCCGGGCACCAAGGATTACGGCGCCCTTTCCCTGGCGGTACAGTATTATGCAAAACCATACTTGGCTGCCAACGTGCCCCCTAACTGTTTTATGCCAAGGCCGGCGGTGGGAAGTGCGGTGATTCATTTGGAGCTGTACCAGGAACCGCCTGTGCAGGTGGAGGATGAAAAACTTTTGTTTTCTCTGATACGGGCTTCTTTTAATCAGAGAAGAAAAACTTTGGTAAATGGCCTGAATAATGCGTCAAATCTTGATTTTCACAAAGAAGAGCTTATGGCGGCGCTGGAAAGCCTGGGGATTTCCTCTCAGATTCGGGGGGAGGCTCTGACGCTGGAACAATTCGCTGCTTTGGCGAATGCGCTGGCCGGGGTTCGGAAAAGGAGGTAACATGCAGGAACGGAATTTTTATTTTCAGTCCAGGGATGGAAGGACGGAGAGCCATGGAATGCGCTGGATTCCAGACGGGAAAGTGCGGGCTGTGGTGCAGATCTGCCATGGGATGTCGGAGTACGTCAAGCGATACAGAAATTTTGCCGCGTTTCTGGCTGCCAGGGGCGTGCTGGTTGTGGGCCATGATCATCTGGGCCATGGCGGCTCGATTGAAGATCGGAAGGATTACGGCTTTTTTGCCGAGGAGGAAGGGAACCAGATTCTGATCCGGGATATCCACAGAGTTTATCAGTATACGAAAAAAGATTTTCCCGGCGTGCCCTATATTCTTTTGGGACACAGTATGGGATCTTTTCTGGCCAGACAGTATCTCTGCAGCTTCGGGAAGGAACTGGACGGGGCAGTTTTGTGCGGCACTGGATATTATCCGTATTGGCTGACACGGCTGGGAATGATGCTTGCCCAGGGAGAGGCCAAGCTTTGGGGCAGCCATTACAGAAGCCGTCTCCTGCTGTGGATGACCTGCGGCAGCTATAATGCAAAATTTCAGCCGAACCGAACAAACTTCGACTGGATCAGCCGGGATCCCGCTGTGGTGGACGCATATGCCACAGATCCAGAATGCGGTTTTCCCTTTACAGTAAACGCCTATTATAATATGTTTCGGGGGATGAGCAAAATTGTCCGTCCTGTGGATCTGGCGCAGATGCCAAAAGAGCTTCCTGTTCTTTTTGCGGCAGGGGGAAGAGATCCGGTAGGAGATTTTGGCCGCGGAGTCCGCAAGACAGAAGAGATATTCCGGCAGGCGGGGATGAGGCATGTAAAATGTATTCTGTATCCTGAGGACCGGCATGAGATTTTGAACGAGCCGGACCGCAGACAGGTATATGAGGATATCTGGGAGTGGATGCGGCAGCAGGTCTTGAAAGAGAGAAACTAAGAGAAGGATAAACTCTTGCGATTGTTTCCTGTGTATCCAGCATACATATGTCCGAAACAACTGTTCCGTATAGAGGGGATTTATCCCCTTGATACGAACAGGTGTGGTCAGGACTAAGTAAATGCGGATACCAGGAAACATCAAATTTGTTTTAATGCAACAGCCTCATGTTTATGTTGCTTCGTTCAGCCACAGCCTTCCTGTTTCTTTGTACCCATTTTCCATATCAAAGGCGATCACGCAGGACGGGCCCGCCAGATACAGGGTATCGCCGATATAAAGTCCTCTGGAATTGGATTCGTCCATAATGGTCTCCTGGGAGCTGTTTTGGGAAAGAATCCTGTCTTGATAAAAATCGTAGATCAATTCTGTCTTGAATCCTTCTTCCTCGTCGTAGGAAAATACAAGATAACGGCTGTCGCAGAAGAATCCGAAGATGTTTTTCTCGGGATCTATGAGGATGGATTTATAGTTATCGATGGAAGAACACCAGGTGACGCCGGAGAGGATCAGCCTGTTTTCTTCAGTTACATTTTCAGGGTCGGAGATATCGAACATGGACAGCTTCAGGCCCGTAGTGATGCCTGTCTCTTCGTCCGCCTCATATCCAAGTCCCAGCAGAGTATCTTCTCCGTAAAAGTGCAGGTAGGAGGAAAAGCCTGTCACCTTCAGTTCCCCCAGAATCACGGGATTGGCAGGATCGGTGAGATCTACAGAAAACAAAGGATCCGTCTGCCTGAAGGTTACGAAGTAGCCTGTATTTCCCAGAAAGCGTGCGGAGCGGATGGTTTCCCCTGATGCCAGATTTTCAATGGATCCTGTAAGTGTAAGGCTATCGTCCAGGATATACAGGGCGTTGTACTCGTTCCACTCTTCATCGTAGTAGGTGGACACCAGCCGAAGAAAGCCTTCGTACTCGTTCATGGAGAAGGAGTTGTTCAGATATCCTTTTACAATGCCGGCGGCGGTTCCTGTGATGACGCCGTCCTTGTAGTGAAATTTTACCAGCTCTGTGGAAGTGGTATCCGTATTCCAAACTTCATTGGCAATATAAATGTTTTCTGTGCTTACGTAAAAATTAGAGGTACCGGAAACAAGGGCTTTGGAGTCAATGATCTCTGCCGGGCTGTTGACATCTACAGATGAAATCACCAGATAATATTGGGTGGTGAGATTGTCGGGCAGATAAATGGAGCTGGCATCCAGAGCTTTTCCGTTTGTTCGGGGAGCCAGCACACTGGTCTCGTACGTATCTGCGATCTGCGGCGCATAGGAGGTAAAAAGATAAATATAGTCTCCTGTCTTTCTGGAAGTCTCATAAGAGCCGTCCTGGGTGACGCTCCCCGTAAGGGCTGGCTGGCTCCGGTCGGAGATATCATAGGTAAAAAGGCAGGTCTCGTTCCGGGATGTCACCTGGTATACGCCTTCTTCTTCCGAGAGAGAGGCATTTTGGGTGCTGGCGATTATGGAAAGCGTATCTCCGTCCATATAAAATTCATGAACTTGGGGACTGGAGATTCCCTCCAGGGATATGATGCTCTCAAGGACAGGAGCCGGGCCGTCGACATTGACAATAGCCAGAGTTCCATCCATGCGGAGAATATAGATCCATGTGCCGTCTGTCTTTACCAGGTCTGCCTCATCCACTCCCTGTTCCTGAATGTTGGTGGTGGAATAATCATTTCCTGCATCGGAGGAACCGAAGGAACGGGCGGAGCTGCTGTCTTCCACAGCCATTTCCGCAAGGGCGTAATCGGTACCCTTCGCCAGACCGGAGGAGATTCCGGCATCCTTATAAAAAGAACGATATACGGCGTCGTATACCTCCTGATAATCAGAAACGAATTCCAGAGTGGATTTTGGCGGGGCTTCGGTTTCTGTCTGAGAGGCAGAGGCAGTCGGTTCAGTTTCAGCCTGGGAAGCAAGGGCGGTTAGTTCGGTTTCCGTCTGCACCAGCGTTTCTGCCGGTGCGCCGTCTGGAACCCTTGATTCTTTTGAAAATCTGTTCACCTGCCACAGAGCAGTCATAGCGAAAATAAGGACGGCAGCGGCGGCTGCCGGTTTGTAAAGGCGGCGGTACAGCCGTTTTTTGGGGGTCTCCTTTTTTTGTCCATTGGTTTTTGAAAGCGACTTTTCGATTTCTTCCGGCTGCAGGGAATCAGGAGGAAAAACTTCCGCAGCGGAATTTTGAATCCGGTCTAAGAGCTCTTTTTCCCTTTCTTCATGATTTTCGTTTTTATGTTCAAAAAATTTCAGTTTCTTTTCGTCCATAAGTTGTCTCCTTTCTTTGACAAAACAAGAATTAAGAAAGCTGCTGTGCCATTTTGCGCAGAGCGCGGCTCTGCTTAGAGCGCACAGTGCCGGGAGGAAGCTTAAGCAGATTCCCGATCTCCTGGCTGGTATACCCGGCAAAGAGATTCATAGAGAGGATCAGCCTTTCCTCTTCAGAAAGAGAAAAGAAAGCCTTACGGACATCCAGATCCTCGTTCCAGTCCCGCTCCTCCGTGGGAATGATATCCTCGAGCTGGGCAGTTTTATTGACGTACAGTTTCAGTTTTCGGCGGCATTTGGCGGTGAGAATCCGAAACATCCATGACTTAAAAGCTGCCGCTTCCTTTAAAGAGCGGATCTGCGAGAAAGCGTCCGTAACTGCCTCACTTACGGCATCCTCCGCATCCTGGGGGTGTCCAAGGGTGTAGAGGGCGAAACGGTACAGATCCTGGTAGATTTCTTTATAAAGCAGAGCAAAAGCATGGGCGCTGCCGGTTTTTGCCTGGCGCACAAGCTCTGTAAGGTATTCCATAACATTTCTCCTTCCATATCTTCATTCTATCTATAAAGTGTCCAAAAAGCGGCGGAGTGTTGCAGCGCAAAAAAGCGATTTTTGGAATTCTTGAAGCACCTTTAGTTTATATGAAATGATAGAAAAATGCCAGTTGATCAGAAAGGTCTGAAGGAATACTTTACAGACGGTACTACTTGCAGGAACTGTCCAAAGCGGATATAATAAAAGGCAAACTGCGGGCTTCAAAAGGGCTGTGCTGATGAAGACTGCTCTGGATCCCGCACCAAGACTCGCAGGCGAGTCTTGAATCACAGGAGTGAGTCTTGAAATATATATAAGGAGAATACAGAGATGGAATTTACAACAGTAAGAGAGCTGTATAAGAATCAGGAATCTTATATAGGAAAAGAGATTACAGTAGGAGGCTGGGTGCGCAGCATCCGGGATTCCAAGTCATTTGGGTTTATCGTACTTCACGATGGAACGTTTTTTGACACCCTGCAGATTGTGTATTCAGATACACTGGAAAATTTTGCCGATATTTCAAAGCTGAACGTGGGGGCCGCTATTATTGTGAAGGGAACGCTGGTGGCTACGCCAAAGGCGAAACAGCCCTTTGAGATTCAGGCATCTTCTGTGGAAGTGGAGGGATCTTCCACACCGGATTTCCCCATGCAGAAGAAGCGCCACTCCCTGGAATTTTTGAGAACGGTTCCCCATCTGAGAACCCGTACCAATACTTTCCAGGCAGTATTTCGGGTACGCTCCCTGGCGGCTTATGCCATTCACAAATTTTTCCAGGAGAGAGACTTTGTCTATGTGCATACTCCCATCATTACGGGAAGTGACTGCGAGGGAGCCGGAGAGATGTTCCAGGTAACTACCCTGGATCTGAAAGATGCCCCGATGACGGATGGGGGAGAGGTGGATTATTCCCAAGACTTTTTTGGGAAAATGACGAACCTGACGGTAAGCGGCCAGTTGGATGCGGAGACCTTTGCCCAGTCCTTCAGAAACGTGTACACCTTTGGGCCTACTTTCCGTGCGGAGAACTCCAATACTACCCGCCATGCGGCGGAATTCTGGATGATTGAGCCGGAAATCTCTTTTGCCGATCTGGAGGATGACATGCGGCTTGCGGAGGATATGATCAAATATATTATCCGTTATGTGATGGAACATGCGCCCCAGGAAATGAATTTCTTTAATTCCTTTGTGGACAAGGGGCTGCTGGAGCGGCTGAACCACGTGCTGAATTCAGAATTCGGCCGTGTAACCTACACGGAGGCTGTGAAACTTCTGGAGAAGAATAATGACAAATTTGATTATAAGGTATCCTGGGGCTGCGACTTGCAGACTGAGCATGAGCGCTACCTGACAGAACAGATCTTTAAGCGCCCTGTTTTTGTCACCGATTATCCCAAGGAGATCAAAGCTTTCTACATGAAGCTGAATGAGGATGGCAAGACCGTGGCAGCCATGGACTGCCTGGTGCCCGGCATTGGGGAGATTATCGGAGGCAGCCAGAGGGAAGATGATTACGAAAAGCTGGCGGCAAGAATTCAGGAGCTGGGAATGAAACCCGAAGAGTATCAGCACTACATGGATCTTCGGAAGTACGGTTCCTCCCGACATGCCGGATTCGGCCTGGGCTTTGAGCGGTGCGTCATGTATTTGACCGGAATGTCCAATATCCGTGACGTGATCCCTTACCCCAGGACAGTTGGCAACTGTGAATAGAGCTGAAAGAAAAAGCAGCAGATGGAGGAAAGCAGGATATGGGGAACAGGATATTGGTTTTGGATGATGAGAAAGAGATCGCAGAGGTAATCGCCCTGTATCTGAAGAATGATGGATATGAAGTGATTCAGGCTTATACAGGAAAAGAGGCCCTTGCAAAGGTTGAAAAGGATCCGCCGGATCTGGCCCTTTTGGATGTAATGCTTCCGGATGTGGACGGCTTTGTGGTGCTGCAGAAGATCCGGCAGAAATATAAGTTTCCGGTGATTATGCTTACGGCCAAGACGGAGTATACAGATAAGATCGCCGGGCTGACTATGGGGGCTGATGATTATATCGCAAAACCTTTTAATCCTTTGGAGCTGGTGGCTCGTGTGAAAGCACAGCTTCGGCGCTACACGAAGTATAATGAAAACGCTAAGTCCCAGGAGAATATTCTGGACTTTGCCGGTCTTTTGATGAACCGGGATACCCACGTATGCATCTACAATGAGAGAGAGCTGACGCTGACTCCTATAGAATTTGATATCTTATGGTTTCTCTGTGAAAACCGGGGCAAGGTGATCAGCTCAGAACAGCTTTTTGAAGAGATTTGGAAAGAAAAGTATTTTAAAAACAGCAACAACACTGTAATGGTGCATATCCGTCATTTGCGGGAAAAAATGGGAGACGGAAGAAGGAAAAGTGATTTTATCAAGACCGTATGGGGAGTAGGTTATAAAATTGAAAAATAATTACAGAAAGCTGAAGCGGGTCATACTCCTGCGCACCCTGCTGGTAACGGCTCTGTCAGCCGCTCTCGGATACGGGATTCTTACTTTTCTGGTGGACGGGCTTTTTCAGGATGGTTTTGCTGAGCTGGTGGTGCGTATTTTTATGAAGCTTGGCATGGATTACTGGCAGGCGGCGGGATGGTATGGGCGCATTTTCCAGATGAATAAAGAAGTGTATGTGATCGGAGGATTTCTTGTTCTGTTTCTGATCTTCTTTTACCTGTCTATTGGAAAGATGACGGGCTACCTCAATGACATCAGCGATGTGCTGGAAAACGTTTTGGACGATACGGACGAGCCTATAGTACTTCCGTCAGAGCTGGCGCCCATGGCTGACATTCTTACCACTTTGCGCACCCGTTTTGTCAGAAGAGAACAGCAGGCTGTGGAGAGCGAACAGAAAAAGAATGAGCTGGTAGTGTACCTGGCCCACGATCTGAAGACGCCTCTTACCACGGTGATCGCTTATCTTACCATGCTGGATGAACACCCGGAGATGCCTGCGGAAGAGAGAGCTAAATATACTCATATCACTTTGGAGAAAGCCATACGTCTGGAAGAACTGATCAGCGAATTCTTTGAGATCACACGGTTTAATCTCCAGGATATTGTTCTGGAGAAGGAACCTTTTGACCTCTCCATGCTTCTGGAACAGCTTGCGGATGAGAGCTACGGGATGCTGGGCGAAAAATCCATGACCTGTGCAGTGGATGTGGAAGAGGGGCTTTTGATGAACGGGGATCCCGATAAGCTTGCCAGGGTATTTGACAATCTCCTGAGAAATGCGGCGGCCTACGGCAAACCGGGAACTGAGGTGCTGATTCAGGCCAGAGGGAGCGGCGGGACCATGACCATTGTTTTTACCAATGAAGGACCGCAGATTCCTCAGAAAAAGCTGGAAATGATTTTTGAAAAATTCTATCGGATCGATGATTCCAGATCCAGTAAGACGGGAGGGGCTGGCCTGGGGCTTGCCATAGCCAAGCAGATTGTGGAGCTTCATGGCGGCGCTATCACGGCCACCAGCGACAGCAAGCATACCCGTTTTATTGTCAGTCTGCCTTCAGGGCAGGATTAAGGGGGACTATATGGAAAGACGAGACAGAGAGCGGTCAGGAAGGGGCCGACAGGGAAGGGAGTACTACGATCAGAACCAGTATTATGGACAGAGCCAGGGAGGACAGTACTACCGGCAGCCGCCGGAGGGAAGAGGCCCGGACAAAAGAAAAAAGAAAAAGACTACTTTTGGAGATGTAATCCGCATTCTTTTGATGCTGGCGGCCCTGGGTGTATTCTGTTTTTCGGGATATCAGCTCTATACATTTTACAGAGAATATAAGGCGGGAACAGATGAGTACAGCAGCCTGGAGAATGACTACACAGGGGAAAATGAGACGGAGGATCTGGCTGCTTTAGAGGAAGCGGACGAACAGGCCCAGAGCGTAAGCGGAAGAGAGCTTGTGACGGTTGTGGAGAATGGGCAGGAGGTTTCCCTGCCGGCGATGAATAATCCGATCAATTTTGAAGAGCTTTCTGCCGTGAATTCGGATATAGTTGGCTGGATCCGCATCCGGGCGCTGGATATCTCTTATCCGGTGGTACAGGCGGAGGACAACGACTATTATCTTCACACCACGTTTGAGGGAGCCTCCAATATAGCGGGATGTATTTTCCTGAATTGCTATAACAAACCGGATTTTACGAATCAGAATACGATTATATACGGACATAACATGAGAAATGGTTCTATGTTCGGAACCCTCAGTGAGTTTCAGGATGAAGAGGTGTATAATAAGAGCAAATATTTCTGGATTTTCACGCCGGATTTCATCTACCAGTACCGGATTTTCTCCGCATCGGTAGTCAACCAGACAGGACTTACGTATCAGACTTCGTTTTCCGATGAGGATTTCCAGGAGTTTATAAATACAGCCTTTAGGAATTCGGTGGTGGACAACACGGGACTTCAGGTGACGGAGGATGACCGGATTGTGACCTTGTCTACCTGTACCGGAGATTCCAGCACCCGCTTTGTAGTGATGGGACGGCTTGCGCAGGTATACGCTTCAAAATAATAATAGAAAAAATGCCGGCGGCATAGGAAGGGAGAGGATGTCTGTGGAGGAGAGCAGAGAGAAATTACAGGAGATTATTTCTGAGAGCAGCAATATTGTTTTTTTCGGAGGGGCAGGAGTGTCTACGGAGAGCGGGATTCCTGATTTCCGCAGCGTGGACGGACTGTATAATCAAAAATACGACTATCCTCCCGAAACTATTTTAAGCCATACCTTTTTTGTGCGCTATCCAGAAGAATTTTTTCGCTTCTATCATGATAAAATGCTCTGCCTGGATGCCAAACCAAATGCGGCCCATGAAAAACTGGCCGAGCTGGAAGAGAAGGGGAAGCTGAAAGCTGTGATCACCCAGAATATTGATGGTCTTCACCAGATGGCGGGAAGCCGTCGGGTTCTGGAACTTCATGGAAGCGTACACAGAAACTACTGCCAAAAGTGCGGCGCTTTCTATGACGCCCAGCATATGAAGGAGGCTGAGGGTGTTCCCAGGTGTTCCTGCGGAGGGATTATTAAGCCGGATGTAGTCCTGTATGAAGAGAGCTTGGATCAAAAGACGATGAGGGATTCTGTGGACTGCATTTCCAAGGCGGAGGTTCTTATAATAGGCGGTACTTCTCTGGCTGTATATCCGGCGGCAGGGCTGATCGACTATTTTAATGGGAAGCATCTGGTGGTAATCAATAAATCATCCACACCCCGGGACCGGTTTGCGGATCTTCTGATACAGGGAAGCATCGGGGAGGTTCTGGGCGCTGTACAGATATGAGGACAGAGAGATGGAATATGAAATCGGAAATATTGTCAAACTGAAAAAGAAGCATCCCTGCGGCAGCCAGGAATGGGAAATCCTGCGGGTGGGGGCGGATTTCCGGTTAAAGTGCTGCGGCTGCGGCCGCCAGATAATGGTGGAGCGCCGACTTGTGGAGAAGAATGCAAGAGGCCTGCGGAAAAAAGAAGAATAAAAAATTCTTGAAATCATAGGGATTTTATGGTATCATCAATTTTCGTGATATATCAATTTCCTTGCTCCTCTCTCGAAGAGGGGCCAGAGACCACAAGGAGGTGCGAGAAGCATGAACAAGTATGAATTAACAGTAGTTCTCAGCGCAAAGATTGAAGACGAGGACAGAGCCGCTGTCATTGAGAAGGTAAAAGCTCAGATCGAGCGTTTTGGCGGTACCGTGACAGAGGTAGATGAGTGGGGTAAGAGAAGACTCGCTTATGAGATCCAGAAAATGCGCGAAGGATTTTACTACTTCGTTCGTTTTGATGCGGATGCGTCCTGCCCGGCTGAGGTAGAGAAACGTGTTCGGATTATGGACAATGTCATCAGATATTTATGCGTGAGAGTGGATGCATAAATAGAAAAGAGGAGATAAAATGAACAAAGTCATCTTAATGGGGCGTTTAACAAGGGATCCGGAAGTGCGGTATTCTGCAGGAGATAATTCCATGGCCATTGCCAGATATACACTGGCGGTAGACCGGAGGTTCCGCAGAGACGGAGAGAACACCGCTGACTTTATCGGCTGCGTTGCCTTTGGCCGCAGTGCGGAGTTTGCGGAGAAATATTTCCGTCAGGGTCTTAAGATCGTAGTTACCGGCCGGATTCAGACAGGCAGCTATACAAACCGGGATGGCCAGAAAGTATATACAACAGATGTAGTTGTAGAGGATCAGGAATTTGCTGAGAGCAAGGCGGCATCCAGCGAAAACGCAATGGCCCGTCAGAGTGCGCCTTCACCGGCCGCACCGTCTATGCCTTCACCCAGCCAGGCTTCGGTGGGAGATGGATTTATGAACATCCCCGACGGCATCGACGAAGAGCTCCCCTTTAATTAGGAGACCAGCAAAAGTCCGGTCTGTTCCTGCGCGGGGCAGGCAAGTAGAAACGGTCGGAGATCCGGCTGGTATGCGTAAAAGGAGGACAATCATCATGGCATTTAATAAAGATAGAGGCGATGCCCCCATGAAGAGAAGAGGCGGCATCCGCAGAAGAAAAAAAGTCTGCGTATTTTGCGGCAAGGAAAATAACGAGATTGATTACAAGGATGTAAACAAGCTGAAAAGATACGTTTCTGAGAGAGGAAAGATCCTTCCCAGAAGAATCACAGGAAACTGTGCAAAGCATCAGAGAGCTCTGACGGTAGCCATCAAGAGAGCGCGTCACATCGCTCTTATGCCCTACGTACAGGACTAATTAAAAATAAGAAAGCCCCTGAATGCCGGGAGTGACCGGTATTCAGGGGCTTTTATAGTTTCTTTTGGCAAAAGTGATGCTGCTCAGTCTGACGGTGATATTGCTTCTGCCGGGAATCCAAAGCGAAGCGGCGGCTAAAAAACCAACGTGCGTCAAGAAGCAGACGGTTTACTTGACTAAGAGTGATGTGGGCAGGAAGGTTTTAGGAAAGCCATATTATGTCGGGCATGACATCAGTTCCTATATTTTTATTAAAAATTTATCCTCCAATGCTAAGATTACTAACATTAAATCAAGCAATAAAAAAATTTCGGTTTCAAATATGCTGACGGAACCGACTTTTCCAAGCAAGAGCCTGTATCTATATGGAAAAAACTGCAAGCCAGGTGAAACCAGCAGGATTACCTTCAAGGTAAAGCAAGGCGGAAAGACCTACAATCTAAGCTGCAAAATCACGCTGAAAATGAAGGCGTCCAATTTTAAGACTTTTAGTATTGGCGGCAAGAATTATGCTTCTAAGCTGAGCGGCTACAGCGGAACGGCAATGGTCGCCGAGCTGAAGATCCGGCCGCTGAAGGGTACCTTTAGGATAAAGATGAAGTCAGGGATCAAACTGGAATCCGTACGCTTGGTTCGATTTAATAAGGGGAAAACGGTTACAAAGAGTTTAAAGAACGGGTCAAAGGTAAGTCTGAAGAAAGGCGATCAGATTCAGATCAGCTATAAATACACGAAAAAGCCTGTGAATTATAATTTTACGTATAAGGGGCCGAATTACTCCATACCAGGATTGCATCTCTTAAAGCTGGGAGGAACTACGGTCATCAACGTTGTTTAAGAAAACGGATGAGATAAATGCCAGGGG
>LHCFI01400__coassemble_1724_pt1 | contig 21987 bp, 15 predicted proteins | sample LHCFI01400__metabat2_low_PE_038 | metagenome-assembled genome bin LHCFI01400 | reverse complement strand
CCCTGGCTTCTTCCTGATCCGCCCTCTGAGAAACGATTTCCCTGGTTTCTGTTTCCCTGGCGGTCTTCAAATCTTCCGCCTTCGGAACGTCCGCCCTGACGGGAACCCTGATTTCTTCCAAAACTGCCTTCTCCGTAGCGCCCGCCCTGGCCTCTGCTGCCCTGGCGATCTTCAGAACGGTTCCCCTGGGGACGCACAGAAGAACTTCTGGAAGCATTCTGCCCTCCGGCTGGTGAGACTGGTTTTGCTGTGTTCTGAGCTGCCGCAGCCGGCTGCGTCTTAACCTCGGCCGCCTTAACCGGAGCGCTTTCTGTCTTCAGCTCCTGGGGAGCTGCGCTCTGTGGGGCTGGCTGGCCCTGGGGAGAAGCTGCCGTACGCCTTGGGGTTCCCTGTCCCGCCGGAGCAGCTCCGCCTGCCTGGGATCTTGCGCTGCCGCCTCCCTGAGAATTCCTGGGGCCTCCCGGACGGGAACCGCTTCCTTTTGTTCCCTGAGGTCTGGGGCGCGATCCAGGCTTTACCATTCCCGTTTTACTGTTCTGAGGACGAAATACCTGAATAATATTTTTCTTTTTGGGATGGGCAGGCGTTTCCTGCTTTCCCGCATCCGCCGAGGGGCCTTTTGCGGCGGAATCTGCTGCAGCCCTCTTTGCAGCATCTGCTTCTGTATTCTTCTGCATATTCTCATCCTCCTTAATCTCAGTGGTTTTTCCAGCCAGATGTTTCCTGACCATTTCTGCGTCTTTTGCTCCCACATTACTCATATGACTCTTTACCTCAACTCCGTTTTTTTTCAAAACGGACATAACCTCCTTATTTTCTCTTCCAAGCTCCCTAGCCAATTCATGTACCCGAATATTCGCCACTCTCACAACCTCCGTTCCAGCAAGCTTTTAACTTTTTTTCTATTGATAAAGCCAATCCCTGGTCCAATACGGCTGCGCAGGCCCGGTATTCGCACCCAATGGCTGCTCCCAGTTCCTCCTTCGTTCCATAGGAGTAGGCAGGAACCTTATAAAAGGCACACATATTCAGGAACTTTTTTTTCGTATTATCCGAAGCCTCTGCAGAAAGGATCACCAGACAAGCCCTGCCGGACTTTACAGCCTGCTCCGTCTGGAATTCACCGGATGCAATCTTTCCTGCCTTTTTGGCAATTCCCATAAGGGATAACACGTTATCTCTCTTCAATAGATTCTATCTCCTTCTTGAGGCTTTCATACGTTTCCTCCGGTATCTTAATTTTCAGAGATCTCTCCAGGCCTTTGTTCTTTACAGCCTTTTCAAAGCATTCCCTAGAGCGGCACACATAGGCGCCCCTTCCATTTTTTTTACCGGTCATATCCAGAAGAATCTCTCCCTCTGCCGTCCGCAGAATCCTCAGCATCTCTTTTTTTGTTTTCATTTCCTGGCATCCCGTACATTTACGAAGGGGGATATGTTTATTCTGTGCCATTTTTATTCCCAATCTCCTTCATCCTGGCTCTCGTCAGTCCCGGCATCGCCGGCAGATTCTTCCACGGGCTGCTCTTCCTGGTATCCATCCGGATTTTCCGGATATTCTTCATCATATTCCTGAGAATCCTCTGAATATTCCTCGTCGTAGTATTCGTCCTCATAATATTCGTCTTCGTAGTAATCTTCTTCATATTCCAGAAGATCGCCGGACTCTCTCGCCTGGGTCTCGCTCTTAATATCAATCTTAAATCCTGTCAGCCTGGCTGCCAGACGGGCATTCTGGCCTTCTTTTCCAATGGCCAGAGACAACTGATAATCCGGTACCACAACCTTGGCCGTCTTCTCATCTCCATCAGCAATTACAGAAATGACTTTGGCGGGACTTAAAGCATTCTCAATCAGAAGCGCAGGATTGTCGTCCCAGTTGATGATATCAATTTTCTCTCCATGCAGTTCTTCCACAACCGCATTTACTCTGGCTCCATTTAAGCCTACACAGGCTCCTACGGGATCCACATCCGGATTGTTGGACCAAACGGCGATCTTAGTTCTGCTCCCCGCTTCCCTGGCAATGCTCCGGATCTCCACGGTTCCGTCCTTTACCTCAGTCACCTCAGATTCAAACAGCCTCTTCACCAGCTCTGGGTGAGTCCTGGAGACAAGAATCTTCGGTCCCTTCGGCATATCCTTTACCTCCAGCACGTAAACCTTGACTCTCTCTGTAGGACGGTAAACCTCTCCCTTTATCATCTCATCCGCAGTCAGCAGCGCATCTACCTTTCCCAGGTTGATGCTTACATTCCTGCCCACATATCTCTGGACGATCCCGGTTACAATATCCCGTTCCTTCTGATAGTACTCATTGTAGAGAACCTTGCGTTCTTCCTCACGGATTTTCTGAAGAATTACATTTTTCGCATTCTGCGTGGCAATCCGCCCGAATTCTTTTGATTTTATATCCACCCGGACAATATCACCCAGTTCATATCTGGAATCCTTCAGTCTGGCATTGGTCAAACTGATCTGAGCCAGCTCATCCTCAACGTGTTCTACCACGGTTTTCTCCGCATAAACCTCAAATTCGCAGGTCTGAGGATCAATGTTTACTACCACATTGTTGGCCTCTGTCTTCCCGTAATGGTTTTTGCATGCCTGCAGCAATGACTGCTTAATCGCATCCAGCAGAGTATCCTTGCTGATATTCTTTTCCTTCTCAAGAATCGTCAATGCCTCAAACAACTCGTTATTCATTTTTTGTATCCTCCTCCTTAGAAATCAAGGGCAAGTCTCACCAGAGCCACATCCCCCCGGGCAAATTCCATTGGTTCATGATTTTCTGTTTCTATTATAATGCTGTCTTTATCATACGCTTTCAAGAGGCCTGTAAATTCTTTCTGGTGCTGAATCGGGCGGTACGTGCGAATCTCAATCTCCATACCCAGGCTGCGCTCAAAATCTTTATCCTTCTTTAAAGGACGGCCCAGCCCCGGTGAACTTACTTCCAGGATATAAGAATCCTCAATATAGTCCTTTTCATCCAAAAGATCGCTGAGCTGTCTGCTTACCAGCTCACAGTCGTCTACGGTTATTCCTCCCGGCTTGTCGATATAGGCTCTCAGATACCAGCTTCCGCCTTCTTTTACATACTCTACATCTACCAGCTCAAACTCATATTTCCCTACAATCGGAAGCAGCAGCTCTTCCGTCTTCTGTTCATAGAGCTCCTTTTTGCTCATGCACCATCCTCCTGTACGCCACAAAGAAGAGTGGGCGAACCGCCCACTCTTAAACTAGTAACAATCTTTAACTGTCTCCCATCATAGCACCATTTTCCAGCAAATGCAAGCATATTTTAGATGAACTGCTCCCCTGCCCGCTGAAATGCCAGGATCAAAGGGTATTTCGGTACTCATTTGCCGATACTCCGGTAATACGCTTGAAGACCCGGGAGAAATGCGCCATATCCAGGAAGCCGACCTGTTCGGCCACATCCCCGATGCGCAGGGCCGGATCCGCCAGCAGCTTTTTTGCCTCCTCAATCCGGATAGAATTCAGCAGCTCTGAAAAGCTCTGTCCTGTATGGCGGTTCAGCAGCTTGCTCAAATGCCATTGACTGACATACGTATGCTCTGCCACCTCCGTCAGAGTCAGCCTGCCGGCATAGTTTTCCCGCATATATGCGAGAGCCCGGTTCACAAGGAAGCTCCCGGCCGCTTGTTCTCCAGCTTCCATCTGTTTCTCCCCTGCCCCAGGCGCCTCACCCGCAGCAATTTCTATACCCAAAATACCTTTTTTCTGCAGATGGGAAGTCATTGCCCCTACCGCCTCTTCTAGTTCTTCCATATTAGAAGGCTTCAGAAGGTAACGGCGCACTCCCAGCCGTATGGCCTCCTGGGCCAGGTCAAAATCACGGTATCCGGTCAGGATGGTCAGCTCCATATCCTCAAACTCCGACTTCATCCCTGCTGCCATGGCAAGTCCGTTCAGCTTAGGCATATATATATCTGAAAATACCATATGCGGGCGAAGCTTGCGTATCTTTGCAAGGCCTTCCAGTCCGTCCGAAGCTGTCCCTACAACCTGGCAGCCATATTTTTCCCAAGGAAGGAGGCTCACAAGCCCCCGCACAATAATCGGTTCATCATCGATGATCATCACTCTATACACAGTACACCTCTGTCAAAAAACTGCCGCATTTCACCCTTTCACCGCTCCGGCAACCATACCTTTGATGATATATTTCTGCAGTGCAGCGTACAGCAGAATCACCGGAATGATCACAATCGTGACAGCCGCAGCCATCAGTCCGTAATTCGTCCCCTCCATGGACGTCAGTTCCTTCAAAAGCCTCGTAATCGCCCACTGCTTCTGAATTCTCAGGAAAAAGGTCTGTGTGAACAAGTCGTTGTAGCTCCACAGGAAAGAAAAGATCGCCACCGTCGCAAAGGACGGCTTAGCCAGCGGGACAACGATTCTTGTAAAAATCTGAAAAGGGCCGCAGCCTTCCATAAAAGCGGCTTCCTCAAGCTCCAGAGGAAGGCTTCGTATGTATCCTGTCAGGACAACAATGGCAAAGGAGAGATTGCCTGCAATCTGAGGCAGCGCACATGCAAACAGAGAGATCCAGCGGTTGCTGCTGTTGACAATCCCCCAGGAGGCCTCCATACGGAACACTGGAACAATCGTAGAAAATGCCGGGAACATCATGCTGGCCACAACAAGAGAATTCAAAACCTGTTTCCCCTGGAAATTATAGCGCACCAGCGCAAAAGCCGCAAGCCCGGCCAGGGCCATAACACACAGGGTCACACTGCCTGAGACAACTACGCTGTTCAGATATGCGCCAAAAATCGGTACACGGTCAAAGGCACGCCTGTAGTTTGCCAGCGTGAAGAGCTCTCCCAGAGGAAGTGCGAAGGAGTCTGCCAGAATCTCATTCTTTACTTTAAAAGAATTCAGCATAACCCAGAAAAGAGGATAAACCGTGGTCAGCATCCAGCATAGGAGAACGGCGTATACTGGAATCTTCCAGAGCTGCATTGGTTTCTTTTTCTTCATACTCTTCATATTCACCTGCCCCTTCCTCAATAATCTTTTTCCCGGAACAAGGCGTTGACCACTTTGGCCGCAACAATGCCCAGCAGTACGATCAGTACAGCCAAAGCGCAGCCATAATCCGTATTTCTTGTCTCCGATGAATGATAGTACATGTACGTTCCGGTCAGCCAAGTAGTGTTCGTCGGCATTCCTTTAGGGAACATAACCCAAGGAAGATCAAACACCTTCAGAGCGCCTGTTACGGCCAGCACGGAGCAGGTGCACAGAACATTGTGCAGAAGCGGAAGGGTGATGCAGCGGATTCTCTGCCAGCGGCTGGCGCCGTCCACCTCGGCTACCTCGTATAGATCCACTGGAATGTTGTTGAGGCCAGTGACAAGGATCACAAAGTAGAACCCCACATACTGCCAGATCACCGGAAGGAACATCGTAAAAAGCGCAAAAGATCCAGACTTCCAGTCTATCAGCTTCCCGGCATACCCAAGCCTTTCAAGGAGCTGATTCACCATCCCTTTGTCATACAAGAAGATCAGATTAAACATAAGTCCCAGGGCTGTAGCCGAAATCACAATAGGAAAAAAATAAACCACACGGAAGAGTTTCGCTCCTACACGGATCTGATCAACCATAATGGCCAGCACAAGGGCGATCCCTACCTGGAATACCAGGGTCATTCCCATCAGAATCAAGGTATTTTTTAGTGAAGTCCACACATTTTTATCCTGCAGCATCGTCTGATAATTTGCGTACCATGGATCCTGCCATCCCTTGCTTGTCCCTGCCAGACCGCTGATCTCCTGAAAGCTGTTGACAATGTTGCGCAGAAATGGATAATGCAGAAAGACCGCCATAAAAGCGAATGCCGGCACCAGAAAAACCAGCAGCATTTTTTTATTTTTATAAATCATCGCCTTCCCTCCCTGTAAAAGAAGCCTGCAGAGCAGATTAGGGTATCAAAAAGGATGCGGCCAAAACCTCTGCGTTTTCGCCGCATCCCGTGCCATTCGTTTCACATTACTGTGCGTGATAAACCTCAAGTCCTTCCGTCACCGCATCGGTTGCTGCCACCTCTCCGGTAACGATCTGCGGCATTCCATCAAAGGTTGACACTCTGCACTCACCGTTGAAGATATCCTGCACTGCTCCAGTCAGGGAGGTCACGCCAGACATCATCTCCATTGCCTTTACCTGAAGGGAGTTAAATGCGGACTCATCTACTTCTGGGGCTGCCTTCAGGGCAGACGCCGTATGCTGCGCAAATTTTGCGACCTGTTCATCGCTGGTCATGTACTCTACAAAGCTGACTGCCGCTTCACGCTTGGCTTCATCCTCCCAGGCTGCCGTACTGATATAATAGCCCATGGATAATCCGCCGATCAGATCTGTGGCCTTCCTGTCTCCCATGCCCGGTACATAAGTGACGGTAATCTTGTCGAGCTTTTCCGTATCAAGAGTGGACGGATCCTCAGGGTCTGACTGGTATGCGCCGGCAATGCCGCCAACTTTCCAGGAGCCATCGATCAGGAACGCCGCCTTACCTTCCGTGAACATTGCAAACGTCTCGTCATCCGTAGCAGAAAGCGTATTCTCCGGGAAATATCCCGCTTCATACAAAGCCTTGATGTCTTCCAGCCCTGCCACCCAGGCCTGACCCCGCTCATCATCCACGCTTTCTGGAATCGTCAGGTGCGTCTCGGGCGAATTGTGGTTGAAGATAGCAAACTCCCACCAGTAATGGGGAATATTGCCGAGGGCCGCCGCAATAGGAGTATAGCCGGCATCGCTGATCTTCTGGCAATCCTCCAGGAAAGCCTCCCAGGTATAATCCGCTCCAGGTACCTCTACGCCTGCTGCTTCCAGTACCTCTGTATTGCAGAACATGGCTTCCCAAAAACCATTTACCGGTACTGCGTATTTTACTCCATCTACAATCGACGGTGTAATCAGGTCATCGTTCATGTTCGATGCGTATTCCGGATACGTCTCACGGATTGTGTCGATTGATACAACCTTTCCTTCCTCAATAAAGGGACTCGCATCCGCTCCATTAAAGAAGAATAGAACATCCGGGTCGGCTCCCGTCTGAAAATCCATCAGGACACGGTTCTTGAATTCCTCATCGGAAGTTGCGGATGCGTCATTTACCGTATTGCCTGTAGTCTCCTCCCACTCTGCCACCGCATCTTTAAAATTCTGCGCATTTCCATCTTCACCTGCAAAGGTGGTTGTCACATTCAGCTCTACGCCCTCCGCCATTGCCGGAACTGCTCCCAACATCGAACAAGCCAGAACTCCCGCTGTTAAAACTGCAATTCTTTTTTTCATGATACTGCCTCCCTCCTGCTGACTCTGCGTCACCGCTGTACCTGTGCCAGGCCGTGTCTGAAAACTGCTTTCACGCTCTGTCAGGCCTTTCATTTATGATATCTTTATTATGCACATTTTTCTGCATATTTTGAATAACCAGATGTGGCATTTATTGTTCTATTTTGTTCATTTTCACAGGATTGGGGTCCAGCTTCTGCAGACGCATGGTCAGTCTAGCCACAACGCCTCCGCCTGCGCTTTCCACCAGAGACAGGCCGCAGGGCTCTCCATACAGAATCCGCAGACGCTGATTCACATTCGCAATGCCAAGGTTCCCTGAGCTCTCCGCTCCCGGCTGATAGTCCGCAGCCAGAAGGCGGGCAACCCGCTCCCGGTCCTCCTTTGTAAAACAGCCATCGTTGGCTACCTCCAGACATAAATACGCACCGTCTATTTTCCCCCGAAGCCAGACGGTTCCCCGGCCATTCGGCACCACACCGTGCTCAATGGCATTTTCGATCACCGGCTGCAGGATCAGCCGGGGCACGGCATAGTCCATCAGTGCATCTGAAAGCTCTGTCACCACAGCCAGACGCTTGCCGAAGCGTTCTTTCGTAATGTAGAGATAGGCATTTACATACACCATCTCCTCCGCCAGGCGCACCAGTGTCCTGCGTCTTCGGTCCATGGCCGCATCAAGTACAGTGGAAAGGGATTCGATCATTCTGGAAATCTTCAGATTGCCGCTCAGCCGTGCTTCCCAGTTGATAATTTCCAGCGTATTATTCAGGAAATGCGGATTAATGTGAGACTGAAGCGCCATGATACGCGCCTCCCGCAGGGCAATTTCCTCCTGATAAATACGGTCAAACTGCCTCTTCAGATGTTCTGACATCTGATTGAAGGAATCACGCAGGTACGTAAATTCAAGGCTGCCGGCCGGCTCCGTAAGCTGGTAGCCCAGCTCTCCCTTCTCAATGTGGCGCGCGCCCTCGCTCAGCCGCTCCACTGGCTCTGTCACCTGTCGGCGGAATACCCGCATCATCAAAATCAACATCAAAATCAGGCTGAACAGCATAACGCAGAGCACATATGGATAACCGTAGAACGGATATTTCGTAACTTCCCTTCGCAGCAGCACAGCGCTTGACAAAGTATAACGATCCCCTTTTTGCGTATCTCGCAGATACAGGCGGTTCCGCAGCCACTCATACGTGTCATTCCTCTCTTCCGTCTGTGATTCTTCCCAGGCGGCGAGCTGCTCATCCTCAAGAAGCCAGATCGTCTGTCCTGCAAGGGACACCATCACTCCGTCCGCAAGGGGATATTCGTCCAAACTGTCAAAACAGTAAGCAGTATTCAGGCGAAAGACCAATGTGCCCCGGACCTGAAAACGACTGTCCAGAAGATTACGGACAAGATAAAGCCTTCCATCTTCTGCGAAAAATCCTGCTTTTGTCCCCAGGGACGCGGCGTATTCTGCCACAGTCAGGTGATCCTCCGACTGATAACGCCGGATCTGCTGATAGCTGCCGTTGGCCTGCTCATTATAAACACTTACAAAATCCGGTTCATCCCCATTCCCAAACCAAAGAATCGCACTGGATACAGCATCGTTTTTCTGATAATTGGCTGTCAGATATTCCATCCATACCCGGTTTGCCTCAATATAACTGACTGTACCTCTCCGATAACCGTCCTCCGCCGAAAGCAGCGTCCGGTCATAGGAGGCCTGGCGGGAGGCCCCAATCACGGCATTCAGCCGCTCCACACAGATTTTATTATTAAATTGAAGCTGGTTTTGGAAATTCTGTACCGTCATCTCACTGTGATTGCCGGCCAGATAGACCCCTAGAATTCCAATCAAAAAGGCAAAGGGAAGCATCCAGCAGACCACCAAAACAGCCGCCATCCGCCAGCGCATAGAATGCTGGCGGATGGCAATGCTCTCCCTGCTTGTATTGTTGGGATTATTCATATCTTTTCCTCAATTCCTTATGGTATTTTACTGCAGTTCAAGAAAGTCCGCAAACATATCACACAGAGCGGCAGCCGTCCCGACGTTTCTCATCTCACAGAAGATACGCAGCAGCGGCTCTGTCCCGGAAAAACGGGCGATGATCCAGCCGCCGTCCTGGAAATAGACCTTCACACCATCCAAATAAGAAACCTTGGCAATCGGCATTCTGAAATCCGGAAGCATTCGGTCCTCAAACAACAATTTTTCCAGCTCTGCACCGCGCTGTTTTGGGAAACGGAAAGAGCGCTCTTCCATAAAATGTTCTCCATACTGCTCTGTGATCTCAGCCGCAAGTTCAGAAAGCCGTTTCCCTGTAACCGCCACCATTTCCACCAGAAGCATGGCAGCGTAAATGCCGTCCTTTCCATTAATATGACCCCGCACCGTAAGCCCTCCTGAGGACTCGCCTCCAATGATGGCTCCGGTTTCCTGCATTTTTGCGGAGATGTACTTGAATCCCACCGGCACCTCATAGCATATCTCTCCAAAATCCTCCGCCATGCGGTCAAGCATATGGGTTGTCGCCACATTGCGGACAGCAGGCCCTCTCCATCCTTTGTACTTTAAAAGGTAATAATAGAGCAGTACAAGAACGTCATTGGCGTGGAGATATTTCCCAGTATCATCCACGACCCCCAGACGGTCGGCGTCTCCGTCCGTGGCGATGCCCAGATCGCACTCCATCTCACACACATACGTGCGAAGTTCCGTCAAGGCCGCCGCACTGGGAGCCGGCATTCGGCGGCCGAACAGCGTATCATGTGCCTCATGGATCAAGTCAATCTCACAGCGTGCCGTAGAGAGAAGGGTTTTTACCGCAATCTGGCTCACACCGTACATGGGATCCAGGACGATGTGCAGTCCGCGCTCCCGGATGGCCTGCATATTAATGTTGGCTATGATGTTATCCAGGTACTCGTTCATGGGATTAAACTCCCTCACCCAGCCCTCCGCTTTTGCCTGCTCATATTCCACATACGGGATTTGCTCCCCTGAGGCTTCGATACGCTGTGCATATGCTTCGATCTCCTGCGTCTGCTCCTGATCCGCATCCCGGCCTCCATATGTAAAGATTTTAAATCCATTATAAATCGCAGGATTATGACTTGCCGTCACCATCATTCCATAATGAAGCCGGTGCTTTTCCACGTAAAACATTATCATCGGGGTTGGTGATGAGCGGTTCACAAAGAGTACCCGGATCTGCTGGGCCGCAAAGACCTCACAGGCCCACCGAACCGCCTCCTTTGACAGAAACCGCCGGTCATACCCGATGACAATCCCTTCCTCTGCAACCTGCTCGGCTTTCATCTTCATGGACAGCGCCTGAGCAAGCAGTTGGATATTTGCCCGTGTAAATTCATCTCCAATTACCGCTCTCCAGCCGCCTGTTCCAAACCGTATCATACCCATTCCTCCTTCCCCTTTGCCAGCGGCGCCTTCCCCATCACGGCACGCACCGTATGGCTTGTTCCTGATTCAAAAGGCGGAATTTTTTCTGCCCGCTGCCCGTCTACATAAAGCTTGCGTACACCTTTCATGACACCCTCCGGGTTCTCCACTTGGATATGATAACATGCGCCCCTCCAGATTCTCTGAGCCGAAAAGCCTTTCCAATGAGACGGAATACAGGGATCCAAAAGCAGTTCCTCCATCTGAGGCCGAATCCCCAGCATATAACGGGTGGCAGCAAAGTATGCCCAGCCGCCGCTTCCTGTCATAAACGGATGGCGTGCCCTTCCGTAGGCCGTATGATCCTTTCCCATTATGAACTGACAGTAGGAATACGGCTCCGCCTCCCGGATCTCAATCATGTCATTTTGTCTGGCCGGGCAGAGGGCATCGTAAAATTTCATCGCCCGGTCTCCGCGCCCTAAGCGGCATTCAGCGGCCCACACCCATGGATTCGGATGGCTGAACACAGCTCCATTTTCCTTGACCCCGGGATAGACACGTGTCACAAAGCCAACCTCTTCGTCCGGTATGGTGTAGGAAGGACCATTCAGCATGATCCCATAAGGCGTGTAAAGATATTGGTCCACACTGTCCATGGCACGAATTCCCTGTTCGTACGTAGCCGCCCCGGAAAGTACCGCCCATGCGTTGGATTCCAGATGAATCCTGCCTTCCCGATCTGTATGCGTTCCGATCTTCCGTCCGCTTTTTGTAAATCCACGGATAAACCAATCTCCATCCCAAAGCTGTGTCCCGCACACTGCCTTGGTGCGGCGGTACATTTCCTCATATTTTTTCACATCAGCCGCCTCGTTTCTGCGCCGGGCAGCCTCAAGGAAATGATCCAGCGCCCACACATGCAGGAAGGAGACCAGTGCGCTCTCGCCTCCGCCAAGATTCAAGCAGTCATTCCAATCGGCCCGAAGCCCTTTGCAGATGCCGTGGCTGCCAACCTGCTCCGCCGAGAAATCGAGAATCCGCTTCATGTGTTCATAGACGCTTCCAGAACCCCCGTCCGCATAGCCGATCTCCCTGTCAAGAAATCCTTCGTCCCCTGTCTCCCGCACATACTCCATGATGGCCGGAATCAGCCATAGAGCGTCATCCGAGCACGTGTCCTCCAGCCCGTGAATCCGGCTCTTTTCATCCGGAACCGGAATCACAGTGGGGGAAGCGAAGGGTCTGGCTTTCGTCTCTTCTTCAAACCATGCCGGATCAAACAGATGCAGGCCGTAACCTTTTGATACAAGACCGTGAAGAAGCTGCTCTATCCGCTGGCGGCATTTCTGCGGGTTGGAATGAGGAATCGTCATGGCATCCTGGGCCGTGTCCCGGTATCCAAGTCCTGTGCGGCCCCCCACTTCAATAAAAGAAGCAAAACGTGAAAACAGGATGTTGACCTCCGCCTGATAGAGATTCCACGTGTTCAGCATCGTATTCATCGCCTCGTTGGGTGTGCATACCTGAAGCTTTGCAAACTTGTCCTCCCAGTATGCGGCAAGCTTTTGCGCCGCCTGGTCCACATGCTCTAACCGGCTGTATTTTCCCCGCACCCGCTCTGCGTCCTTACGTCTGCCCTCTCCCAGCAGAAACACCAGCCGTACTTCCTCTCCCGGCGCAAGAGTCAGTCTCTTATGCAGCGCACCGCAGTGATTGCCGCCCTTTTCCTCTGAGCTAAAGCAGCATCCTCTCTCCACTGCCATGGGATTCGTCTCCGTACGGTAATTCCCAATAAACCGGTCACGCACGCAGTCATATCCATCCGGCATAAAGGTGGCTGTAAAATACTGATATCCGAACTCTTCATAGAAGAGATCGTATTCGATCACGCCGTCTTTATACGAAGAACCTGATGCGTAAAGGCTCATCTGGAAATTCTGATTGTCCATGTCAATATGATGAAATGAAAATTCGCAGTACCCGTACACACTGAGGCGCCGCACACGCTGGGAAGTATTTTTTACCCGCACATCCCACAGTTCCACTGCCTCTCCAAGGGGAATCACCAGCCGCTGGGATGCTTCAATCTCCTTATAGCCGCACTCATACACCGAGTAAGACATCCCATGTCGGCATATATAGGAAGCCTCCTCCAAGGACTTACCCACCGGCTGCCAGGAGATGCTCCAGTAATCACCGTCCTCATCATCCCGGAGATATACATAATGCCCGGGACGGTCCATGGGCACTCCGTTTGGCCGGAAGCGTGTGATCCGGTGATACTGCGGCGTCCGGTAAAACATATAGCCGCCCGCCGTGTGATTCATGACGGCGCACAGATCCTCCACACCAATGTAATTCGTCCAGGAAACAGGCAGGTCCACACGATCGATCACATATTCCCGCTTTTCATTGTCAAAATGTCCGTATCTCATGCAATTCCCTCCCTCATTTCCGGCACGCCGCAGACAGAGGCGGCATGCAGATTTTCTATATAAAAGTATAAAAGAACAGACCGTGTTTTTCCACTGTCTGTTCTGTCAAAAATTGATTTATGTTGGTGAGATTTAACATCCGGCTGAACTGTCTCAAGGAATGTGTCCCTCCGGCAGAAATCAGGCGGACACTGCGCCCGCAACCTGTGTCTTCACGGCAGTCCTGTCCGATGCCCTGACAGCTTCGCTGCTTTCCTGCCTCTGTGCCGCCTTAGCATTCATGATCAGCATCTGCAGCCGGTTTTCTATATTAGCAAAGCTGACGTCAGGATCGTAATCCAAAGGCAGGATCTGAGCATCCGGATACATCTCCTTTAACTTCTTGGCAATCCCTCTTCCTACTATATGATTCGGCAGACATCCAAAGGGCTGTAGGATCACAAAGGCTCTGCAGCCCTCTTTGGCATGATGGATAATCTCCGCCGGTATAAGGACTCCTTCCCCCGTATCGAAGGTATGGGGCATGATCGGATCGCTTGCCTTTACCAGTTCCGGCAGACGGCAGGCCGGAGTATAAAGGGGATGTTCCCTTGCGATTCTGTCCGTAAAGCTGTGCGCCAAGTCAAAAATCTCGTTGGCCATACGGTTCCACACTTTTTCTTTCACCGGTCTGCTTAGGTGATACTCCCGGATCTGCGAGTCCTTGGAAAAGTACGTTTTCTGGATCACGTCCGTCATATGGGCCTCTATAATTTCAAAGCCATTCTTCTCCAGGTAGGCCTCAATATCACGGTTTGCCCCTGGATGGAAATTCAGCAGATACTCTCCCACAATCAGGACAGTGGGCTTTCTGCGGCTCCTGTCATAGGGCACTGATTTCATAATCTCAATACTGTGTCTGAAGCCTTTTCTGGCTCCTGAAATACCGCCCTTTTCCAACCCATCTACCAGAGCGTCCATGGCTTCTTCAAAAGCCCGGTCTGCACTGCCCTTCTCCGTCTCATAGGGACGTATCTTCCGCAGAAGGGCTTCCAGCACATCGATCATGGGAAGAGCGAAGGCGATCCTGGCGGAGGTAAGAAGATTCATCTTAAATCCAGGGTGCAGGTTGTGGTAATCCTGGTCGTCATTAGTGAGAATCGGTACCTGTGCATAGCCTGCATCATCCAAAGCCTTGCGCAGCAGCTTGCTGTAATGAGTCAGGCGGCAGTCTCCCACATATTTTGCCATGGCAATGGCTGCCTGATCCGCCTGATATTTTCCGCTCTTCAGGGCAGCCAGCGCTTCCCCGATCACAACCTGGGCTGGGAAGCAGATATCGTTATGTACGTATTTCTTTCCATAGTAAATGGCCTCTTCCCTTCCGATTTCCAGAGGGACTGTCTTTAAGCCCTGACCTGCCATAGCGGCAGCCATAATACGGCTGAAAGCATGAGAGGTATTGGGAACTAATACAATCTTCTCCTTTTTGGAATCAGCGTCAAATTTTACAGGATACGGATCCGGCAGAGGATTTACTTCAAGCTCTTTTCTTTCCTCTCGGCGCAGACGCAGCGTTTCCAGAAAGGATCTGACCCGGATTCGCAGGGGGCCCTGAATGTCGCTCTCATCCACTTTGAGGATCAGAGGCGTCTTCCCGGAGATTTCTTTCATCAGCCTGACGATCTCATCAGAAAGGTAGGCATCGTGACCGCAGCTGAAGCTTACGATCTGGACATACTCCAGATTTTCACTCTCCGCCGCCTGTATGGCTCCGGTGAGCATTCTCGCATGATAATTATTCACAATGTCCAGGGTGCTTCTGCTTAAATCTATCTTCTCGCCTCCCGGCAGGGAATCCACGGTCAGGACAGGAATCCCCATAGAGGTAAACATCTCGGGGAGATGATGGTTTACAAGGCTGTCGTTCTGATAAGGCCTTGAAGCCAGAACCACGGCAAATTCACCTTTGGCCTTTGCCTGTTCTATGACTTTCCGTCCCTCTTCCTGCAGAGTGCTTCTGAAGGATGCAAGGGCTCTGTCCGCAAAGCGTATTGCCTCCCTGGTCTCATCCCTGGAGATCTGCCAATTTTCCTCCATATATTCCATCAACTGGCGATCCCTGTCTCTGTCCGTATACCAGTAAAACAGGGGGGAGTCAAAGGGTATACCCCATCTCTTCTCCGGGGAATCTGAATTTCTCACCACGATAGGATATCCCTTTACCACGGCACACATAGATTCGCTGGTGGATTCTGTATTCTCTGAATGCACCGTAGCCACAGAGGGCATAAAGATACGGTCAACCTTATGCTGCGCCAGATTTCTCAGATGCCCGTGAACCAGCTTTGCCGGAAAACACACCGTATCCGATGTAACAGCATATAACCCGCTCTCATACATCTGTCTTGTACTGGAATCGGAAAGTTTTATCTTAAATCCCAGGCTTCTGAAAAATGTGGTCCAAAAAGGCGCCGTTTCCCAGAAAGAAAGGACACATGGAATTCCAATCACACAGTCCCGCTTGGCCGCTCCTTCCCATACGGGGTAATCCTGGAACAAGAGCTTCTCCCTCGTTTTAAAGAGATTTGCCGTGCTGGAAGCTTTCTGCATCTTTTCTTTTGCCTGACGGCGAACCTCCTGATCCTTGGGATCTCCCAGCACCTCTCCCCTCTCGCAGCGGTTATTAGTCACCCAGGAATTTCCGCCGGGGAATTTTACCACCGTCCGCCTGCAGTGATTTGTACAGAATGGACAGGGGGAATTTACTTCCTGAGTCCATGTAAAATCATCCAGAGCGTCCAGCCCGATAAAGGTCTTTTCAAATGTCTCTCCTCTTGCCGCCGCTTTCTCCATCTCTTCTTTTGTCAAAAGCGCCACGCCTACAGCTCCCATAATACCGGGATAAGGAGGACGGAGAACTTCCCTGCCAAGGTACTGCTCCATGGCACGCAGAACGGCATCATTCTGGAATGTCCCTCCCTGAACCACGATCTTATCACCCAGAGACTGGGCATTGGAGATTCTTATTACTTTAGTAAACACATTTTCAATAATAGAACGGCAAAGCCCGGCCATTATGTCCTGGGGCTTCTTGCCGCTTCGCTGTGCCGTGACAATGCTGCTGTTCATAAACACGGTACAGCGGCTTCCCAGCACAGCAGGATCCGTGGATGAAAAGGCTGTTTCGGCAATGTCACCCACCGAAATCCCCAGAGAAGAGGCGAAATTCTCCAGAAAAGAGCCGCAGCCTGAAGAGCAGGCTTCGTTCACCACGATATTAGTAATAATTCCATGATCCAGCCAAATAGCTTTCATATCCTGGCCGCCGATGTCCAGAATAAAGGTAGCGTCCGGCACATACTTCGCCGCTGCCCTGGCATGGGCCACGGTCTCCACCACATGATATTCTCCTGAAAAAGCTTTCTGAAACATCAGCTCGCCATATCCTGTAGTTCCCACGGCCAGAATCTCAAGATTCACCCCGTGATCCCTGTACCGATTCCGCAGGGAAATCAAAGCGCCTTTGGCCACTTCCAGGGGTTCTCCCTCATTGGACGCATAGAAATAATCCAGGATTTCCTCTCTTTCGTCCATAAGAACGAACTTTGTGGTAGTACTCCCCGAGTCAATTCCCAGATACGCCCGGATCGTCTTTCCTCTCCACGCTTCCAGGTCTTTTTCCTCGTCTGGGGAGGGTCTCCTGGTGCGATTCAGAAAAGCGTCTTTTTCTTTCGCATCTGCGAAGAACGGATCCGCCCCTTCCTGAGGCTGATTCTGATTCTCCTTCTCTATAACGGCAAGACGTCTCAAGAGAACCTCTGGTTCAATCTCGCCGCCTTTTCCCGCAAACATCTCTTCCTCTGAAAGAGCCGCCCCGTATGCAATCATAATCTTGGCATTCTCCGGCCAGATCACGTCCTTTTCCTCCAGCTTCAGCCGCTCGGCAAATACCCGTACCAAAACCGGGTTAAAATTCAGCGGTCCTCCTTCAAAGATAACCGGCCCCTTTATATCCAGACCCTGCGCCAAACCGCCAATCGTCTGTTTCGCGATTGCATGGAAGGCAGAAAGAGCCAAATCCTCTCTTGCTATTCCCTGATTCAGCAGAGGCTGAATATCCGTTTTGGCATAGACGCCGCACCGCCCCGAAATATCATAAACTGCTTTTCCTCTGGCAGCATACTCATTAAATTTCTCCACAGGAATCTTCAGTACGGCAGCCATCTCATCAATAAAAGCTCCCGTCCCTCCGGCGCAGCTCCCATTCATCCGCATATCCGCCACGTTTAAAAGTCCTGTTTTTGTGTCTCTCTGAAAGAAAATAATTTTAGCGTCCTGTCCTCCCAACTCAATGGCGGTGCCCATATCCCCATACAGCCAACGTACCGCTATAGAATTGGCCACTGTCTCCTGTACATAGTGAAGTCCCAGCCGGTCCGCCAGTTCCTTGGAACCCGAACCAGTCAGTACCAGATGGATCTCATCCTTGTCAAACTTTTCCGCCAATGTTTTGAGACAGTTGCATACGCTTTTGATCTGAACCGCCTCATGGCGCACATAGGAAGAATATAGAATTTTCCCTGTCTTCTTTTCTGTCACTACCAGCTTTGTAGTAGTGGAACCTACATCAATACCGGCATGAAGTACTCGTCTCAATCTTTTCGCCTCCGTATTTCATCCTTTTTTCTTTTGCCGTCAAAACCCTGTCTTAGTAAACGAAAGGGATCTTTCTTCTCCACTCTCTGGGCCCCATCCCCATAATCTGCCGAAAAACACGGCTGAAATAAAGCGGATCCGGATATCCCACCTCTTCACTGACCTCGCTGATCCGCAGAGAGGTGGCCCGAAGCATCCCGCAGGCTCTCTGAACCCGAAGCCTGGTGTGGTACTCTCCTACGGACATTCCCTTTTCCTTCTTAAACACACTGGCCAAATATTTATAAGAAAGAAAAAATTCTTTCTCCAGCTTGCCGGAGGAAAAACTCTCGCAGACATGTTTCTCCAGATACAAGGCAATCTGGTCAGCCAGGGACATCTCCTTCAGAAGATCCTGAAATCTAAGAAGAACACACTCCCTCAGAAAACCATACAGATAAAAGTTCAGCGTAAAGTTCCGGAAGGGATCTGAATTTTTACAGACATTCCACAGCTCCAGCAGCTTTGCCTCCGCCTGTGTTCCTTGCAGATTATGGAGGGTTTTGGGAAGCAGCGCCTGGCAGAGAGCCTCTCCGCATCCCTCATGGAAGGCCGGCCTGGATGAGGGCACGAATTCCTGCAAGGCTTTTTCCTGGTCCAGCCTAAAATGTATGTAGTACCAGGCAGTGCCTGCCAATATCTTCTTCTTTCCATAATGGCGGTTTCCAGCTTTCAAAAAGAGTGTCTCTCCGGGGCCGATCCGGTAATCTTTCTCTCCCTCTGTAACCGTAATCTCACCCTTCGTCACATAAATAAAAACATGAAAATCCAGCACCCGGTCGGCATGAACGAAATCCATAGGTGCTGTTATAAAACCCATTTCCTCTATATTTGGAAGAGCCGACGTGCTGAGCCGCAGCTCCTCTTGACTTTGAATCATATGTAAATTCTCCATATATACAAGAAAATACCCTATGTTTTTTAGATACGCACTAGATTATAATACAGGAAATAGAAATGTGCAACCGTCAAAAAGGAGGTAATTATGAAAAAACAGCAGCAGCTTCGTCCCGGCTCTTATAAAAGCGGGGCGGGATTTATGCATCATTATCAGGAATTGGTAAGAGAAGAGATGATTCCCTATCAGTATGACGTTCTGTGGGACAGAATCCCTGATACGGAAAAAAGCCATGTGATCGCGAATTTTCTTAATGCGGCCAAGCTTCTTAAGGGAGAAAAACCCCAGGAGGAATTTTACGGCATGGTCTTTCAGGACAGCGACCTGGCCAAATGGATTGAGGCCGCTGCCTTCAGTCTCTTAAATTACCCGGACGCCCAGCTTGAGGGTGAACTGGATGATGTGATCCGCCTGATCGGCGATGCCCAGGATTCGGACGGGTATCTGAATACATATTTTACTTTAAACGGAAAGGAGAAACGTTTTAAAGATCTGCTGGAGGGACACGAGCTGTACTGCTCCGGCCATATGATCGAGGCCGCCGTAGCTTATGACCAGGCTACCGGCAAGGACTCTCTCCTGAAAATTATGAGCCGGAATGTGGACTGTATTTACCATCATTTTGTAGAAGAAAAAGCTCCCGGCTTCCCAGGCCATCCTGAAATCGAACTGGCTCTTCTGAAAATGTATCATTGGACCGGAAACAAAAAATGTTTGGAACTGGCGGAACACTTTATTAATGTCCGGGGCGTGGACACAGAATTTTACGAAAAAGAAGCTGCCGCCAGAGACTGGGGCATCTGGGGGAACGATCCCAAAAACGGAGAATACCAGCAGTCCCACATGCCTGTGAGAGAGATGAAAGATGCCGTAGGACACAGTGTCCGGGCCGTCTATCTGTATACAGCCATGGCGGATCTCGCTTCCCTTACAGATGAAGCCGCCCTTTTAGACGCCTGCCGTACTCTTTGGAAAAGCATTGTAAACCGTCAGATGTATGTCACAGGCGCCATTGGATCCACGGTAATCGGAGAAGCCTTCACTAAGGACTACAATCTTCCCAATGATACAGTATACGGAGAAACCTGCGCTTCCATCGGTCTTATGTTCTTTGCTTCACGGATGCTGGAAATGGAGCCTGACAGAGAATATTCTGACGTGATGGAGCGAGCCTTCTTCAATACGGTTCTGACGGGAATTCAACTGGATGGACGCCACTTCTTCTATGTAAATCCTCTGGAAGCGATTCCGGGCATTTCTGAAAAAGCCCAGACCCATCGGCATTCTCTGATCCAGCGCCCAAGCTGGTATGCCTGCGCCTGCTGTCCGCCAAATGCCGCCAGACTGATTGAGTCCATCGGCATGTACGCCTATGGAGAAAATGAAACCACCGGCTTCTGCCACCTGATTGCGGAGGGTGAAGTAACTATGGAGAACGGACTGGCTTTCTCCTGCGAAACCAAGTATCCTTATGACTTTACAATCACCTACAGAATTAAAAAGGGAGGAAAAACTCTGGCTCTTCGTATTCCAGGCTGGTCCCATACCTGGAGCGCCCAAAGAAATGGCATCTCCATTCAACAGGAGCTTGTAAAAGGGTATCTCTATACAGAAGTATCTGACGGCGATGTGATTACCCTGCGCCTGGACGATTCCATCCGCCATATCTACGCTTCCTCAAAAGTAGCCGCAGATACGGGATATACCTGTATTCAGCGAGGACCCTTAGTTTACTGCCTGGAAGGAGTGGATCATGACGGCGATGTTCTTTCCCTTCGCATAAAGGAAGACGGATTCTCTAAGGCTCTTCCCTATGATAAGGATCTTCTTTCTGGAATCGTTCCTCTGGAACTGGAAGGTTACCGCAGCGCACCTCAGGAAACCCTCTATTCTGACCGGAAGCCAGAGCAGATTCCCTGCACCCTCCGGGCAATTCCCTATTATACATGGGCCAACCGAGGTGTAACCCAGATGAGAGTCTGGATCCCGGAAGCGAAATAAAGAAACGCACCATACAGAAAGACCGGAAGCATACGAACATGCTTCCGGTTTTCTGTATAATAAGCCCTCAAACAAACTTGCACGGCCTTTTATTCAAATAGAGAATATGATTTTATCTCGTTTGTAATAACATTCGTCTCAGTTACCGTCATATCCTGCAAATTCACCACAATGTCATAGAGTCTCTGAGAAGCCTCTGGATTGCCGGGAACACCTGTCCTCACCTGGGTACTGTAAATTCCCTCCTCTATGATGCCGCCTTCCATGACTGTCCCGCTCCCTCCACTGCTTTCAAACTCTTTTCGGTAATGCTCTACCAGATAACCGTAAATTTCATCTTCCCCAATGGAATCGGTATTCTTACTCCCCTGGACGTTTCCATTTTCAGCCTGCAGGATCAGTCCAATGTTGGCCTTCTCAGCGTCATTTAAATAGATATCCTGCAATGCATCAAATTCCTCCGGCGCATACACAGGCACATACCAAGATTTTTCGTCAAAATATTACTGTAACTCAGCGTCTTTAAACATCCTTCCATGGCGCGCAAAGATTTCATTTCTGGCGTACTTTAAATCCTGGGCGGATAGCCCGGCGATCTCTTCCATGGTATATACGACTGTGTCACTGTTTGACAGAATATACTCCGAGCCTGCCGCCTGGGAAACAGAATATCCTGTCGTGTCACTTTCCGGCGTGATTTTCTCCGGCATAAAATCCACTGAAAATGAAGCGCTTTCATCCAGGAAAGTTACAGGAAATCCACCAAGCTCTCCCTCTGCGTTTCTCATCCAGACTGAAACATTTTCCAGGCTTTGTATAGGTTCAGCTAAAATTCGTATCACAAGGCTGGACGAAGCCTCCTGTGCGCAGGCAGATTTCCCAAATCCTATTTCCTGCGCAGTAAAACCAAGGGAGTGAAACGCCTGCACCAAGGGCGCCTCCCCCGACTCCCACACCTCCTGAAATACTGAACCAGAAAACGACAATTCCTTTGTACTTGGAATAAGGGAGAATCCTCCTTCCCCGCCATATGTATAGCCCCGCAGAATCCATATCTCCCCATCAGCTAAATACTGGGGAAAACACGTATTTTCAAAGAAGAACTGATATTCTCCCTCATATTCTCTCACAAAAACAAATTCCTCCGCTTTTGTTGTCCAAATACTTTCAAGGTGTGCCAGATCCTCCTTCTGCAAAAATTCATTTTTCTCGGACAGTTCCACTGAAGATGCCCGCTCCCA
>LHCFI01400__coassemble_1716_pt1 | contig 22188 bp, 17 predicted proteins | sample LHCFI01400__metabat2_low_PE_038 | metagenome-assembled genome bin LHCFI01400 | reverse complement strand
TTTTTCAATGGCAAAAAGCTCTTGACTTGGAGTTGGCTTCAGGGCTTACAATCCTATTGTAACAGACAATGCATTACTGTTCACTCGCAAGCTTGACACTCGCTGCCAAGCTATGCGCCAGTATGTTGAATTGCAGAGGCGCACATAGAAAGGATGAAAAAAGATGACGATTAAGGAAGTGAGCGAGAAATATAATATTTCTCAGAATACTCTCCGCTATTATGAGCGGGTCGGCATGATTCCAAGTGTTCACCGTACTCCTGGCGGGATCCGGGATTATCAGGAAGAGGATCTGGGCTGGGTGGAGCTTGCCCTGTGCATGAGAAGCGCCGGCCTGCCGGTGGAAGCTATGAGCGAGTATGTGAAGCTGGTGCAGCAGGGAGATACTACCATTCCAGACCGGCTGAAGCTTTTGCTGGAACAAAGAGAGAAGCTTTTGGCTCAGCAGAGACAGATCCAAGTGACCCTGGATCGGCTCAATGGAAAAATTGCCAAGTATGAAAAAGAAAACGGAATACTGCAGGGGCGAGACTGAAAAGATTTACATTTCCTCACAATTTCTTCAAAATTTTTCCATACAACCTTCACACAACTAAGGTATCTTAGTAAGTGTCAAAGGACAACACCCTTGTATTTATAACTTTTCTTTTTCATGTGAAGGGACGCACAGAGCCCTGAGGAGATAATCCTCCGATGGTTCTTTGTGCGCCCCGCCTCTTTTTATATGCCAGAAATTAAAATTGTATCAGTTCCGCCCGCGCCATTCGCAAAACCGCACTTCGTGCTAATTGCGGCTGCCGCCGCTGTTTTGCTCATCTTCGGCGCTCAACTCATCAGGCATGACACGGTCTGATTTTTATGCGAGCATAAATCATCCCGTGTCGTACCTGATGGCGGAACTGTTGCAAGAAATCATTAAAACCTTCATTTTTTGTTTGACAACCCTCTGATAGTGTGGTAGAATTACAAATCGTAGCGATGAATTATTGCTATGCTGTTGTGGCACAGTCGGTAGCGCACCTCATTGGTAGTGAGGAGGTCACGGGTTCGATTCCCGTCAACAGCTTTTTTAAACGTTGTGAAGCCCTGATTTTCTGATGAAAGTCGGGGTTTTTCTTTTATACATTTTGTGTAAGTGCAAAGAAACGGCGGCTTTGAAAGAAGGCCAATGGGAATATGGAGATCGAAAAACAGGCACAAATATTTACGCCTATCAGTAAAATCGTAAACGAAATGAAAGGCCGAAACATCGTAAAGATTATTATTCTTCTACACCTTCAATTTCAAGAAATTGTGCTACAGTCATGCACTTTGGATGTTCCATATCCAAACTGAGAAAATCTTTATCGCCGGTAAGAATAATGTCTACATCCGACACGATAGCCGCATTTAAAATCGGCTGGTCTTTTGCGTCGCGTATCAGCTTTTCCGCATGGTCTACCGCAGGAATTAATTCATAGGACATTTCTGCCAACAGCACTTCCGCATCCGGGAGGTACTGCGGTGCTTTTCGCCCGAGAATATCCCGCAGTTCAACAATGTTTCGGTCACACAAGACAATCTCGTGCTTGTCAGCAATGTAGAGCAAGGCCTGCGCCGGTTTGGAACGTGGAAAGACCAATGCGGAAAACAAAATGTTTGTATCAACGAGTATCCGCATTTTACCGTCCCTTTCCGTAACGTGCTTCGTCTACAAGCGCCTGAATATCATCTTCGCTGGATACCCCCATTGCTTCGGCTGCTCCGGCAAAGGCCGCCTGTGCTTTTCGAATGGCCGCAGCGGAGGCATTGCTGACAACAATCTCCCCATTCTGTTTTTGGAGGAACAAGATTTTATCACCGGATTTGAGGCCAAGCTGCCGCCTGATTTCCACCGGCACAGTGATTTGACCGTTTGCAGAAATTTTCGCCAAATTCATATAAATCATCCTTTCTATTCTTTAGAACTTAAGTTTTCTTTATTTTTACTTATATTATATCCCATGAGTAAGGGAAAGTAAACTCGTCCGGCCAAAAAACGGCGCTCATTTGTGAACTTTTCTAGAATTTGATTAAAAATATAACTTTTCCATTTTTCAATCGATCTTTAAAGATTTGACAGATGCGAAAATCTATGCTATTTTAGTAGGAAACACGGAAAGGAAGTGATTTCACACATGGACGATGGCTGTCAAGGCGATTGTACGAAGATGAATATTTTATTAGCTGCGCCATGTTGCTTTATGGATAGATAGAGGTATGGTCTGCCAGGGAGACACTTCCGTGGCAGGCTGTACCTTTTTGCGGTTTTGAAGCAGCGTTTGTATTTTACTCTGAAAGCCCAGTCTCAATGGGCAGGCAGACTGCGTGCTGGCACGCAAGGCTGCATGAACATTTGAGACGCTAACCCGTATGAGCATGGAGGGCGATAGCCCAGAATGCGAATACGGGTAGGATTGCGGGAGCACGCAGTGCGGAGCAATCCGTGGCTTTTATGCGTGGTGATGCCTGCGCCAGCAGGCATGTAAGTTTACTCTGAAAGCCCAGTCTCAATGGGCAGGCAGACTGCGTGCTGGCACGCGTTTAGCGCCGACCGAAGCGGAGCGGAGACTTGCGGGAGCACGCAGTGCGGAGCAATCCGTGGCTTTTATGAGTAGTGGTGCCTGCGCAGCAGGCATGGATGTTAGATGGAGGAGCAACATGATAGGAGCTATATTACTGCAGATATTGTTGATTTTTTTGAATGCCACTTTTGCCAGCGCCGAGATTGCGGTGCTGTCCATGAACGAGACGAAGCTTAAAAAGATGGCGGAGGACGGGGATAAGAGGGCCAGAAAGCTGAAAGCATTGACGGAACAGCCGGCTAGGTTTTTGTCCACTATCCAGATTGCCATTACGCTGTCGGGATTCCTGGGCAGTGCGTATGCGGCGGATAACTTTGCAGGCCATTTGGCGAACCTTCTGGTGGCCCTGAATATTCCGGCTCCCAGGTCTGTGCTGAATTCGGTTTCGGTATTTTTAATTACTATAATTTTGTCATATTTCAGCCTTGTCTTTGGAGAGCTGGTGCCAAAGCGGGTAGCTATGAAGAAGTCAGAGGCGTTGTCCCTGGGAATGTCAGGAATGCTCTACGGGATTTCTAAGATTTTCTGGCCCATTGTATTTCTGCTGACAGCTTCCACCAACCTGGTTCTGCGTCTGATGGGAATTGACCCGGAAGAGGAAGACGAGCAGGTTTCTGAGGAAGAGATCCGTATGATGCTGGCGGCGGGAAATGAGCAGGGCACCATTGATGCGGAAGAAAATGAGATGATTCAGAACGTCTTTGAGTTTGACGATATCACGGCGGGACAGATCTGTACTCACCGGATTGACGTGATCTCCCTGGATGTGACAGACTCGGCTGAGGACTGGAGAGAGATCATCTATGAGCAGAGACATACCCTTTATCCCGTCTGTGACGGCAGTGTGGACGATGTGATCGGTATTCTGGATACCAAGGATTATTTCCGCTCTTCAGATCAGTCTAAGGAATATCTTCTGGAACATGCGGTGGATCAGCCGTATTTCGTGCCTGAGAGTATGAAGGCGAATGTACTGTTCCGCAACATGAAACAGAACCGGACATATTTTGCGGTGGTGATTGATGAGTACGGCGGACTGTCGGGAATCGTTACCCTGCATGACCTGATGGAGACCCTGGTGGGAGACCTTTATGAGATTGAGGAACCGGCCATGCCGGAAGAGATAGAGCAGACAGGGGAGAACCAGTGGTGCATTTACGGCTCTGCGGAGCTGGATGATGTGGCGGATGCTCTCGGAGTGGAACTGCCGGTGGACGAGTACGATACGTACAGCGGATTTATCTGCGGCGAGATCGGCAGGGTGCCTAAGGATGGAGAGAACTTTGAGGTGGAGTCCCACGGCCTGAAGATCCAGGTTCACTCTGTGGAGAGTCACGTGATTGGAAAGACTACCGTGGAAGTGCTTCCTCAGGAGAAAGAGGAAGACGAACCGGAGCGGGCTTGATAGGAAGCGGGTTTTTGGAACCCAAGGGCAGCCTGAATAAAAATAGAATAGAAAACAGAAAGGGCAGGCATCCGCATGTAAAGCGGCGTGCCTGCCTTTTACTCTATAGGAAACTTAGTTCCTATAGAGTAAAAGCTCCGCATGGATCGCAGTTTTTATTGTTCCATTTGCCGGCCCATAAATCCGGCGGCGCATTTGGCCAGAACCTGCTCGGTCTCACCCATCTTCCGGCTGCCGTCCTTGCTGCGCAGGATTACGGAGCCTATGACGTCTCCCTCACAGAGAATGGGACTGATGACCATGGGAAGCACCGGATCGGGATCCTCGCTGATGATCTTTACAGGAGGGGTATGCTGCTGATCCAGAAGAACGTGCTCCCTGTCGTTCATCACCTCTTCAAGCTGCCCGGTTACCGGCGTGCCGATGGTGTCCTTCCTCATTCCTCCGGCAGCGGCTATGACCTGATCCCGGTCCGTGATGCATACGCTGTGCCCGGAAGCGGAGGCCAGGGCCTCTGCATACTCTTTTGCAAAATTTCCCAGTTCCCCGATGGGGGAGTATTTTTTTAATATGATTTCTCCTTCCCGGTCAGTGAAGATTTCCAGCGGATCTGCCTCCCGGATACGGAGGGTACGGCGAATTTCTTTAGGTATAACGACGCGGCCAAGATCGTCGATTCTTCTCACAATTCCTGTAGCTTTCATTTGTCAATTCTGCCTCCATTTCTGATTTCTGTCGTATGGTCTGTTTTCCCAAACATAAGTCTGTGAGACTAGTATTTGTAAGAAATGGAGATTTATTCATTGCATTTAAAGGCTCAGAGACTGACGGCCCATCTGCTCCAGAAGATCGCTTTTGATCTTATAGAGCTTGTCGGAAAGATCCACGTACACCTTGTGGGGATTGGCAAAACGTTTTGTCTCGTCCCAGAGAGTGTTTTTCTCCTGGGTGCAGTAATCCCGGATCTCCATGACGGAGGGAGAAGTATAGACGCATTCTCCTTTTAAAAATACGGGAACCAGCATTTCACGAAGGGAATACGTATTGGCCTTGATCTTCGTCTTTTTCCAGGTTTCCAGGGGATCAAAGATGATCAGGTCCTGGGATTCGTCAAAGATCTCCTCTGACAGGCAGATCAAGTCCGCCCGGATCTTGCCGGTCTGGCGGTCATAGATCCGCAGAATCTTTTTATTTCCAGGATTGGTGATTTTTTCCGTGTTTTCTGACAGCTTGATCTTGGGGATAAACTCTCCTGTATTCTCGTCCAGCACGGCGGCAAGCTTATATACGCCGCCGAAGGCGGGGCAGTCCCTGGAGGTAATCATGTTGGTGCCCACGCCCCAGGACGTAATGGCGGCTCCCTGGGTCTTCAGGCTGTCGATCAGGTACTCGTCCAGGTCGCTGGAGGCGGAGATCACTGCGTCGGGGAAGCCGGCTTCGTCCAGCAACCTCCTGGCTTTTTTGGACATGTAGGCCAGGTCGCCGCTGTCCAGACGGATTCCATAATTTTTGAGCTCCATGCCGGCGTCACGCATCTCCTGGAAAATACGGATGGCATTGGGCACACCGGAGCGCAGGGTATCGTAGGTGTCCACCAGGAGCAGGCAGGCATCCGGGTAGAGCTGGGAATACTTCTTAAAAGCCGTATACTCGTCCGGGAAGCTCATGATCCAGCTATGGGCGTGAGTTCCCTTTACCGGCACGTCGAAAAGCTGGCCGGCCAGGACGTTGGAGGTGCCGATGCAGCCGGCGATCATGGCTGCCCTTGCCCCGTAGATCCCTGCATCCGGTCCCTGGGCACGCCGCAGGCCGAATTCCATAATGCCGTCCCCTCGGGCAGCCTGAACGACCCGGGCGGATTTCGTGGCGATGAGGCTTTGGTGATTGACAATGGTAAGGATGGCGGTCTCTACCAACTGTGCCTGCATAATGGGTGCGATCACCTTGATCAGGGGTTCGTGGGGGAAGACTACGGAGCCTTCAGGGATGGCGTAAATATCCCCTTCAAAGCGGAATTCCTTTAAATAATCTAAAAAGGGCTCATGGAAAATGCCAAGGCTTCTCAAATAGTCAATATCTTCACCGGAAAAATGAAGGTTTTTAATATAGTCCATTACCTGGTCCAGCCCCGCTGTGATGGCGTAGCCGTTGCCGCAGGGATTGTTCCGGTAGAAGACGTCGAAGATCACCGTTTCGGAAGACTGGCTCTCGAAGTAGCCCTGCATCATGGTTAATTCGTACAGATCTGTTAATAAGGTCAGGTTCATTTTACTCATAGGAGTTCTCCTTTGCAGGTGTATCGTTTCTGTTAGTTATCAAGTATACCACAAATTTCAGTGGTTGGAAGGGAATATAAAAATTTTTTAAAAAAAGTACTTGCAATCTTTCCCAAGTTGCGCTATAATCCTTCTTGCATGTGAACGAAGGGCTATCGCCAAACGGTAAGGCAACGGACTCTGACTCCGTCATTTCAAGGTTCGAATCCTTGTAGCCCTGTGAATGATTGGCCGTTGCAAAGTCGTGAAATCAGGATTTCCGGTGAGACTTTGCAGCGGCCTTTTGCTCTGTAGAAAACTTCGTTCCCGTAGAGCATTCGAAGATGGGGATACGGGGAAACTCAAAAGGAAGAAGGAAAAGTATGGCATACGAATTTGAAAGCAGAGTTCGCTACAGTGAAACAGATATGGACAGAAAACTGACCATGGTTTCCCTGGCAAATTATTTCCAGGACTGCTCCACCTTTCAGTCGGAAGCGTGCGGACGGGGTTTGGACTATTTAGAAGAACAGAAGAGAGTGTGGATGGTTTTGTCCTGGCAGATTGATATCCTCAGGCTGCCCTTGCTGGGAGAGAAGATCCGGGTGCAGACCTGGCCCTATGCTTTTAAGGATTTCTATGGAATGAGAAATTTTGCCCTGGCCCAGGAGGACGGCGCTTATCTTGCCAAGGCCAACAGTGTGTGGGTGTTTATGGACCGGGAGAGCGGGCGGCCCTGCAAGGTGCTTCCGGAAAATATTTCAGGATATGAGATGGAGCCGAAGCTGGATATGGAGTATGGCTCCAGGAAGATCCGCACAGGAAAAGACGGGGAAGGGGCAGACCCCTTTTTCGTGGTGCGGCATCATTTGGATTCAAACCATCACGTGAACAATGGCCAGTACATTGCCATGGCTCAGGAATATCTTCCGGAACAGTTTCAGACCTCCAGGCTGCGTGTGGAGTACAGAAAGCAGGCCCGCCTTCATGACAGGATTTTCCCTGTGATATATCAGGAGGGGGAGAAGGTCACAGTCTCCCTGGGAGATGGAGAGGGACAGGCGTATGCGGTAGTAGAGTTTATTCAGAAGGGAGAAGAGGGATGCTTCGCTTAGGAGAAAAACAGGTCCTTACGGCAGTAAAAAAAGTGGATTTCGGAGTATACCTGGCAGAAGAGGGGAGACCGGAAGAGCGGGTGCTGCTCCCCAAAAAAGAAGTTCCAGGGGAATTGGAGATAGGAGGCCAGGTCTTGGTATTTCTGTATAAGGATTCCAGCGACAGGCTCATCGCCACGGTGAGAGAACCGGTCCTGACCCTTGGAAGAACAGCGGTACTCAAGGTCAAAGAGGTGGGAAGAATCGGCGCCTTCCTGGACTGGGGACTTGAGAAGGATCTGCTGCTGCCTTTTCGGGAGCAGACAGGGAAAATATATCCCGGGGAAGACTGCCTTGTGGCTCTGTACATTGACAAAAGCTCCCGGCTGTGCGCCACCATGCGGGTATATCCGTACCTTCTGAAAAATTCCCCGTACCAGGCGGGAGACGAGGTGGAAGGACGGGTTTATGAGACCGGAGGGAATTTCGGCGTTTTCGTTGCGGTGGACGACTGCTACTCAGGCATGATTCCCAAACGTGAGGTGCCGGAAGGACTTCAGGCCGGCAATATCATCCGTGCCAGAGTCACCGGGGTGAAGGAGGATGGGAAGCTGGACCTGAGCATCCGGGACAAGGCTTATATTCAGATCAAGGAGGATGCCCAGTATGTGATGGATGTGCTGGACGAATATGAGGGAATCCTTCCCTTCGACGACCGGGTATCCCCGGAGATTATCCGAAGGGAGTTCGGATTAAGCAAGAGCGCCTTCAAGCGGGCAGTGGGAAGACTGCTCAAGCAGGGTGAAATAGAGATATCAGGCGGAAAAATCCGCAGAAAAGGAGGACAAAAATAAATATGAAAAACATTATCTGTACAGACAAGGCTCCTGCCGCAATCGGGCCCTACTCCCAGGCAGTGGAGGTAAATAACATGGTGTACACTTCCGGCGTGATTCCTGTGAATCCGGCTACCGGGGAGATCCCCCAGAGCGTGAAGGAACAGGCGGTGCAGGCTTTTTCCAACCTGAAAAATCTGCTGGAGGCAGCCGGCGCTGATATGTCGCAGGTGATTAAGACCACGGTATTTATCAAAGAGATGGATGACTTTGGCGCCATCAATGAAATCTACGCAGAGTATTTTCCGCAGCCTTATCCGGCTCGCTCCTGTGTGGAAGTGGCAAGGCTTCCCAAGGATGTTCTCCTGGAAATTGAGGCAATAGCCACAAAATAAAAACCAGGAGTTTTTGTAAAAGATAAATAGTGCTGAATTTCCAAAAATTGCTTGATTTTACTTGATTTTGGCAGAAGTGCAGGTTATATTGTATGCGTAAACAAGAAATGAGTTTTGGAAAGACCGAAAGGGGATACTGGGTATGAAAGTACAGAACATTAAAAATATCGACCGCTTTTTTCAGGTAGTAGACGAGTGCAAAGGAAGAGTAGAGCTGGTAACCGGTGAGGGGGACAGACTGAATCTGAAGTCCAAGCTGAGCCAGTACGTATCTATGGCCAACATTTTCTCAAACGGCGAGATCCCGGAGCTGGAGATTATCGCATATGAGAAGGAAGATATCGACCGTCTGATCAACTACATGATGAATGAGTAAGCGTCATAAAGAGTTTGCTGAGGGATGACAGAAAGAGCTGTCATCTCTTTTTTTATCCTTTCATAAAGGGAAGACTCTGTGCTATACTGATAGGTAGATGTTGAGGTCAAAAGGTGCCGGATTAAATAGACAAGAAGAGACGAGGAAGAATATGGTTCATTTTACTCATTTACACGTCCATACGGAGTACAGTCTCCTGGATGGAGCCAATAAAATAAAAGAATACGTAGCCAGGGTCAAGGAGCTGGGGATGGACAGCGCCGCCATCACGGATCATGGGGTGATGTACGGAGTGATCGATTTTTACAAGGAAGCCAAGGCTGCCGGGATCAACCCCATTTTAGGCTGCGAGGTGTATGTGGCGCCGGGATCCAGGTTTGACCGGGAGATCGGGGGCGGAGACGACCGATATTACCATCTGGTGCTTCTGGCTGAGAATAACAAGGGTTACGCAAATCTTATGAAGCTGGTCTCCAAAGGCTTTGTGGAAGGCTTCTATTACCGCCCAAGGGTGGACATGGAGATCCTTGCCCAGTACAGCGAAGGTATCATCGCCCTGAGCGCCTGTCTGGCCGGGGAGGTGCAGAGATATCTGGTGCGGGGCCTCTACCAGGAGGCCAGAGAGGCTGCTCTGAGATATGAGAAGATTTTTGGAAAGGGGAACTATTTCCTGGAGCTCCAGGATCACGGCCTGCCGGAGCAGAAGCAGGTGAATCAGCAGCTCATGCGCATGAGCCAGGAGCTGGGAATTGAGCTGGTGGCTACCAATGATGTCCACTATACGTATGCCCAGGACGTGGAGCCTCACGATATCCTTCTGTGCATTCAGACTGGAAAAAAACTTGCGGATGAGGACAGGATGCGGTATGAGGGAGGCCAGTATTACGTCAAGTCTCCTGAAGAGATGGAGCAGCTCTTCGCCTATGCGCCCCAGGCGCTGGAGAATACCTGGAAGATTGCCAACCGCTGCCATGTGGATATTGAATTCGGAGTGACGAAGCTTCCCAAATTTGACGTTCCCTCACCCTACACCTCCTGGGAGTATCTGAACAAGCTGTGTTTTGAGGGGCTGGAGCGGGTTTATCCCCAGGTGACGGATGAGCTGAAGAGCCGTCTGGAGTATGAGCTGTCGGTGATTAAGCAGATGGGGTACGTGGATTATTTTTTGATTGTATGGGATTTCATCCGCTACGCCAGAGAGCATGATATTATGGTGGGGCCGGGAAGAGGCTCTGCCGCCGGGAGTTTGGTCTCCTATACTCTGGGAATTACCCAGTTGGATCCCATCCGCTATAACCTCCTTTTTGAGCGTTTCTTAAATCCAGAGCGTGTGTCCATGCCGGATATTGATATTGACTTCTGTTTTGAGAGAAGACAGGAGGTCATCGACTATGTGGTGAGAAAGTACGGAAAAGACCGGGTGGTTCAGATCGTCACCTTCGGTACCATGGCTGCCAGAGGCGTGATCCGGGACGTGGGGAGAGTCATGGATCTCCCCTACGCCCTGTGCGATACCATTGCCAAGATGGTTCCCTCTGAGCTGAATATTACCATAGACCGGGCCCTGGAGATGAGCCGGGAGCTGCGTACCATGTATGAGAATGACGAAAAGGTACACAAGCTTATTGAAATGTCCAGGCGTCTGGAAGGTCTGCCCCGCCATACGTCCATGCACGCCGCCGGGGTGGTAATCAGCCAGAAGGATGTGGATGAGTATGTGCCGCTTTCCAGGGCTGCGGACGGAACCATCACCACTCAGTTTACTATGACCACCCTGGAAGAACTGGGGCTTTTGAAAATGGACTTTCTGGGCCTGAGGACTTTGACGGTGATCCAGAATGCCGTGCGCCTGGCGGAGAAGAGCAATGGAATTAAGATTTCCATGCAGGATATTGATTACGATGACAAGACGGTGCTGGATTCGATCGGAACCGGTAAGACGGAGGGCGTGTTCCAGCTGGAGAGCGCCGGGATGAAGAGCTTTATGAAGGAGCTGAAGCCCCAGAGCCTGGAGGATATCATAGCGGGAATCTCTCTGTACCGTCCCGGTCCCATGGATTTCATTCCCCAGTATATCCGGGGCAAAAACCACCCGGAAACCATTGCCTATGACTGCCCTCAGTTGGAAGAGATCCTGGAACCCACCTATGGATGTATCGTTTACCAGGAGCAGGTTATGCAGATCGTCCGCTCCCTTGGAGGTTATACCCTTGGGCGCAGCGACCTGGTGCGCCGTGCCATGTCCAAAAAGAAAGCTGCTGTCATGGAGAAGGAGCGGCAGAATTTCGTGTATGGGAATCAGGAAGAGGGAGTGCCGGGCTGTATCGCAAACGGCATCAGCGAAAAGGTGGCCAATAAGATTTACGATGAGATGATTGATTTTGCCAAGTACGCCTTCAATAAGTCCCATGCGGCGGCCTATGCGGTAGTCTCCTACCAGACGGCTTATCTGAAGTATTATTATCCGGTAGAATTTATGGCTGCGCTGATGACCTCCGTAATTGAAAATCCCTCCAAGGTGGCCGAGTATATCCTGACCTGCCGGCAGATGGGGATCAAGATCTTACCGCCAGACATCAACGAAGGAGAGGGAGAATTCTCTGTTAAAGGAAATGAGATCCGCTACGGCCTGTCTGCCATCAAGAGTATCGGAAAGCCGGTCATCGAGGCGATCCTCACGGAGCGGCAGGAACGGGGGCCTTTCAAGAGCCTGAAGGATTTCATAGAACGCCTCTCAGGGAAGGAAGTCAATAAGAGAACCATCGAGAGTTTCATAAAATCAGGAGCCATGGACAGCCTGGGCGGCACCAGAAAGCAGTTCATGCAGGTGTACGCTTCCATCATTGAGCAGGTGGTCAGAGAGAAAAAAAGCGGCGTAACAGGGCAGATGTCTCTTTTCGATCTCCTGGGAGAGGAAGATAAAAAGGAGTATGAGGTGCAGCTTCCTCCGGTAGGAGAATATGAGAAGGAGCAGCTTCTGGCCTTTGAAAAAGAGGTGCTGGGCATCTATGTAAGCGGCCATCCCCTGGAGAAATATGAGGCGCTGTGGAAGAGGGTGATTTCCAACGTCACCACAGACTTTATGCTGGATGAAGAGACGGGCAGCGCCAAGGTGGCGGACCAGTCAAAGGTGACAGTGGGAGGTCTCATTGCAGGAAAGACAGTCAAATATACTAAAACCAACAAAACCATGGCTTTTCTCACCCTGGAGGATCTGGTGGGAAATGTGGAGATTGTAGTTTTTCCCAAGGATTATGAGACCTACAGCTCTTATCTGAAAGAAGAGAATAAGATCTTTGTCCGGGGAAGGGCCAACAGTGAGGATGATAAGGCCAGCAAGATCATCTGCGAGAAGATCTGGGGTTTTGAAGAGGTGTCCAGGGAACTGTGGGTGCAGTTTTCTACCATGGAGGAATACAGGGATAAGGAAGACCAGCTCTTTGCTCTGCTGCGGCAGTCGGACGGGAAGGATCATGTGGCGATCTACGTCCGCAGTCCCAGGGCAGTGCGGAGGTTGGGGGATAACTGGACGGTGCAGGCGGATGAGGAACTGCTCTCCCGGATGGAGGCGCTGTTTGGAAAAGAAAATGTAAAGGTAAAGTAAAAATTCACTGCTGTTCAGAGACAGCCGCAAAATTTTATTGCCGCGGACGATTTTAAAGGATTTTTGCCTGTACAAACTTCCTAAAATAGATTAAAATGATAAAGAATAAACCCATTGCTTGGCAGGAGGTGCGATATGGCAAAAAAGGTGGAAACAATAGGTGTGCTCACCAGCGGCGGAGATGCGCCGGGTATGAATGCGGCCATCCGGGCCGTAGTCCGCAAGGCTTTATCCCAGGGATTGAAGGTGAAAGGGATCTCTCAGGGGTATAAGGGCCTGCTGAATGAAGAGATTGAGGATCTGTATCCGTGGAGCGTGTCGGATATTATATCCAAGGGCGGAACGATTCTGTATACTGCAAGGTGCGCGGAGTTCCGCACGGCGGAGGGACAGGATCAGGGAGCGGAGATCTGCCGCAAGCACGGAATAGACGGTCTGGTAGTGATCGGAGGCGACGGTTCCTTTAACGGGGCAAGGCAGCTTGCAGCAAGAGGAATCAACACCATCGGCGTTCCAGGGACCATTGATTTGGATATTGCGTGTACGGATTACACCATAGGCTTTGACACGGCTGTAAACACGGCTATGGAGGCCATAGACAAGGTCAGAGATACATCCACCTCCCATGAGCGGTGCAGCATTATCGAGGTAATGGGAAGAAACGCCGGATATATTGCTCTCTGGTGCGGCATTGCCAACGGAGCGGAGGATATTCTGCTGCCGGAACGGTATGACTACGACGAGCAGATGCTGATCAATAATATTATCAACAACCGTAAACGTGGGAAGAAGCACCATATTATCATCAATGCGGAGGGAATCGGCCATTCGACCAGTATGGCCCGCAGAATCGAGGCTGCCACAGGCGTGGAGACCAGAGCCACTATTCTCGGCCATCTCCAGAGAGGCGGAAGCCCCACCTGCCGTGACCGTGTCTACGCTTCTATGATGGGGGCATATGCTGCGGATCTTCTGGCCCAGGGCAAATCAAACCGTGTGGTGGGCTATAAGAACGGCGAGTACGTGGATTTTGACATAGCGGAAGCACTGGATATGCAGAAGGAGATTCCTGATTACATGGTTCGGGTCAGCAAGGCGATGGGCGCCTGACCAGGGAGAGATAGGGAATGACAGAGATTATCACAAGCATGTCCAACAGCCAGGTAAAGAACCTTGCCCAGCTCCAGGCCAGAGGAAGGGCCCGGAGCCAGCAGGGGCTCTTTGTGGCGGAAGGAATTAAAATGTACCGGGAAGCCCCTAAAGAGAGGCTTGCCGGTGTTTATGTCTCAGAACGTTTTATAGAAAAATACGGATGGGAGATCTTTGAAGAGAAGGGGGCAGAGCCGGTTGTCCTTTCAGACCGGGTCTTTGCCTCTGTCTCCGATACCAAGACGCCCCAGGGGATTTTATGCCTGATCCGTCAGTTTTCTTACAGCCTGCCTCAGCTTTTGGGCGAGAAGCCCCTGATCCTGGTTCTCGAGAATCTTCAGGATCCGGGGAATCTGGGAACCATTGTCAGGACTGGAGAGGGGGCCGGCGTCACGGGCATTCTTTTGTCCGGGGGATGTGTGGATATTTATAACCCTAAGGTGATCCGTTCTACCATGGGCTCCATTTACAGGATGCCTTTTTGCTATACGGAGAATCTCCAGGACAGCCTGAAATGGCTGAAGCAGCAGGGCGTCGTTCTTTGTGCGGCACATCTTGAGGGAAGGTGTGCTTATGACGGACAGGACTATGGCAGAGGAACAGCTTTTCTGATCGGCAATGAGAGTAAAGGACTGTCCAGGGAGACGGCGGCCCTGGCGGATGTTTTGGTGACGATCCCCATGTGCGGTCAGGTAGAGTCCCTCAACGCTTCCATCGCTGCGGCCGTGCTGATGTACGAGGCTTCCAGGCAGCGCAGGATAAATAGTTAGAAAAATAAATCCTTTTTAAATTGGTTCAGAGTCAGCTCAAACTGCTGGCGGCTCTGGGCCTTTAATACATTGAGGATCATGCCGCAGCACAGGAATATCAGGGCGGCCATAGCTCCAAAGCCGCTGACAATCAGGGTGGGAAATTTCAGTACCAGCCCTGTTTTTGTATATTCTGAGAGAACCGGTATGAACAGTCCCAGGGCTGCCAGGAACAGCACCAGGGAGATACTTCCAAAGAACAGGAGAGGGCGGTAGTTTTTCAGCATAACGAGGATGGTTTTCAATACCTTGATTCCATCCCGGAAGGTATTAAGCTTTGACGAAGAGCCCTGAGGACGGTCACGATAATTGACCACCACATTGTCAATCAGCATATTTTTATCCAAAGCATGGATGGTCATCTCGGTCTCAATCTCAAATCCGTTGGAGAGAATGGGGCACGTCTTTACGAACAGGTAGCTGAAGGCACGGTATCCTGTCATGATATCCTGAATTTTATGTTCAAAAAAGACATGGATCATTCCCCGGACCATGCGGTTTCCCAGGTTATGGAAGGGGCGTTTGTTCTCCGAAAAATAAGTTGAGGAAAGCCGGTCTCCCACCACCATATCTGCGCCGCCTTTCAGGACGGCATCCGCCAGGGCCCTGGCATTTTCCGCAGGATAGGTATCGTCTCCGTCTACCATAAGATAACATCTGGCGTCAATCTCACGGAACATGGTGCGCACCACGGCCCCTTTTCCTTGACGGCGCTCATACCGTACCACGGCTCCTGCGTCCCTGGCGACACGGTCTGTGCCGTCGGTGGAATTATTGTCATATACATAAATCACAGCTTCAGGCAGAGCCTTTCTGAAATCTCTGACAACTTTTTCAATAGTCCCAGCTTCGTTATAGCAGGGGATCAATACTGCGATCTCGTCCATATTTGCCTCCTTTAATCGTAAAAACGATTCAGAATCCATAAGAAATACATCCCTCCAGAAAAAATGGAAACAGCCAGCAGCCCTCTGTGACAGAGAGCCAGCAGGGCGGGGCTTTTCCGGGCCCGCTGGCAGAGGGCCATAAAAATAAGAACGGCGGGCAGAACCAGGAAGATTCCGAAATCCGTACCGTAGCGCTGAAGAATTCCCGCCATCTCAATGTCCGCACAGACCACAGCCAGTCCCATAACCAGGGAGAGAAAAACAAAGGCTTTCAGCTTCAGATCCCCTAAGATTTTTTTCGCCTGGCCGAAAGCGCAGAGCAGCAGAAGAATGGGGTGAAACCACAGGAAGCCTCCGAACATGGATTCCCGGATCGTAACCCCCTGATACGTATTGGAGGTACTCACATGCTGCATAAAGGGGTATACAGAGTTTACGGAGGGCGGCTGCAGCAGGTAGGTAAACAAGCCGAAGGGCAGCCGGTCCAGATGAAAGCCTCTGGCTGTCATGTCGTTGGTAGTCAGGTTATAGTTTGCCCCGAAATCAAAAGGAGATCCGAAGCGGGCGTAATTATAGTACATGAGAAAGGCTGCTGTCAGCACGTACGGTATAGCGGCAGGCAGCAGGCTTTTTAGAATCTCTCTTCTCTGCGCCCGGTCTTTTCCGAAAAGAGTGCGTATGGAAGGCCAGAACAGTGGAAGGGCCAAAAGGCTTCCCACCAGCATTTGTGGCCGGCAGGCGGCTACTAGGGCCATACAGACGGCTCCAGCCGTAAGGGGGCCAGTCCTTAGGCCGCCGGATTCCCGGGAGGCGTTCAGCCAGAAATAAAAGCCCCAGATGGTAAGGGCAGCTCCCAGGGAAATCGGCATATTGTAAAAAGTCGGAGTCTCCACAATCAGGAAAAAGCCGCTGCCTGCCAGGAGACAGAAATCCAGGAGCACAAAAGCGCCCAGGGAGATCTTCTTAAAGTATCGGACCACAAGAGTATCCAGAAGGAAAAAGACGCCCACAGCCAGAAAGGCGGCGTTCAGCAGCACTCCCAGATACGTGGGGAAGGCTGTTCCCGTCAGCAGATACCAGGGAAGATAATAGAGAAAGACGGGCAGAATGCCGAAGTAACAGTAGTATTTGCCCTCATAATAAGCTGTGTCCCAGGTAAAGGGAACAGATTCCGCTTTTCGCTGCCGGTAATCGTATGGATTTTCCATGGCCTTTAACTGCAGAGTCGGTTCATCGTCCAGGTAAAAATGGCCGTCCGTAATGGCCACGGCCAGCTTGTGATACTGTTTGTGATGATCCCAAGGGGGATTTACATAGTCTGGATTGTACGTGCCGATCCCTGCGGCCAGGAGCATCTGGGAGAGAAGCAGGAGGAAAATGCATCCGGTCTGCATCCGTCCTTTTAAAGAGTATGCGGTTCTGTACAGAACAGAACCTGGACGCAGGAAAAACAAAAGCAGAAAGACAGCGTACAGTCCCAGAAAGCGGCCAGGGGAGAAAAACAGGGGACGGAAAGAGTTCAGCTTTACAGTCCCAATGCGGTACGAACTGTAAAGAGTCGTGTTGACCGTTATTTTCAGGCTCTTTGCGTCGCCGCTGAGATTCAGCCGGATATATTTTGTACTCTCGTCATTGGGATCAATAGTCAGGGAGGGGAGATCGTAATACTGGTTATTTCCCTGGTCCCTGGCTGAGATGGTAATGGAAAGAGTGCTGTCTGGATCCTCGGAGGCGAAGAGATCCAGATACAGATTCTCGGCTGGGGCATCCAGATTGTCCAGGAGAATGTATGGTTTTGCTCCGGAAGAAAGGTCAAAGGAGACAGATGCATCCTCCTGCACCGTACTGCCAGCGCTGTATGCGGCGGCAGGAGAAGATTCTTTCGGAAAGAAAAAAGACTCAAAGGTGCGGTAATTAAAGATAAACAATTCTATAAAAAGAGCGGCGAACGCCAGAAGCATATAAGCATTTTTTAAGTATTTCATAGTCAGGCTCCATAATTGGCTGTCAGTTGGCTAACCTGTCGGCCAGGTGACAGCCTTGATTCTTCAGGCAAGTATATCATTTTGCATTCTGCCTTACAATAATTTACCAAAAATTCTGCAATCTTAAGAAAATCTGAAGATTTGAAGAGGCGGCTTGAAAATATTTTCCAAATGAAATAGCATTCAAAATAGCCAGAAAGGAGAAAATTTATGGACATTAAAATTCTGACAGATAAAAAACGTAAAAATATTTCCCCTTATGGAATTTACAGCCTTTGCTTTGTGCTTGTCTCCGCTGCTGTTTTTTCCTGGTTTTTCCTGAATGGAAAGACTATGATCTGGAAAGAGACGGACGGGCTGACGCAGCATTTTAACTCTCTTGTCTACTATCGTTCCTGGCTGAGGGGAATTTTAAAGAACCTGCTTATCAATCACCGTCTGGAAATCCCCATGTGGAACTGGAATGTGGGGTACGGAGCGGATGTAATCACCACCTTTCACTACTATGTATTAGGTGATCCCTTAAATCTTTTAAGTGTTTTTGTGCCCCAAAAGAGCATGGAGGCTTTTTACGGCGGGCTGATTGTGCTTCGGATTTGGCTGGCGGGGATGGCTTTTCTTCTATGGAGCCGCAGCTTAGGAGAAAAAAGCTCCTGGACGGCTGCGGGAGCTCTTATCTATTCTTTTAATTTTTGGACTATTATGGCGGGGGTGCGGCATCCCTTTTTCATGAATCCCCTTATTTATCTTCCCCTGATCCTCATGGGAATCGATAAGATTTTCAAAAAGGAAAAGCCCTTTCTGTTTATAGGAATGACGGCTCTGTGCGCAGTGAGCAACTTTTATTTTTTCTATATGATCTGCGTTCTCATGTTCTTTTATGCAGTAGGCCGATATATGGCTTGGTTCAGGCCCATACGCCCAAAAGAACTCCTGGGATGGTTTTTAAAATTCGTATTCTGCTTTGCCGTGGGAACTGCCGTCTCAGCAGTGATTCTTCTTCCGGTGGCCTTGGTGATGCTGAATTCCGGAAGGGCGGAGGCAGGGGCGGTAGTCAAGGCTTTTTATCCGGCGCTCTACTACTGGAAGTTCCCCGGGGCTTTTCTTGCCGGACAGGCAGGCTATTGGAATAAGATGGGCTATACGGCCCTGGGGGTGCTGGCGGTTCTGCAGCTTTTCCTGAAGAGAAAGCGGGGAGGATCCCTGAAGAGGGGCTTCCTTTTTATGACACTTCTGCTGCTGATTCCATGGTGCGGCCATGCTTTGAACGGATTTTCCTATGTGACAAACCGCTTTGTCTGGGCTTATGGAATGCTGAACGGCTATATTGCCGCAAGAATGTGTCCGGAGCTTTTATCCCTGGACAAAAAGGAAAAGCTGCGGCTGGGGATCGCTGCGGGAATATACTGCGGTTTCTGCTATATAAACCGGGAGACCAGGACAGAATTTGTGCTGGCGGCTATGGTTCCCCTGTGCTTTCTGCTGCTGTTTTTCCTGACGGCGGAGAAGGACTGGATCTTGGCTCACAGGCCCAGGGTTAAGGCGGGCCTTTTTCTCTTTCTGTGTTTCTGCCTTATCCTTCAGGGCAGCTATAAATATTCTCCCGAGGAACAGGATTATATATCTGAATTTGAAAATCAGGGTCAGGCTTTAAGGGATCTAACAGAAAATACTCCCAGCAGCCTCCTGAAAGAGATAGAAGACGAAAGAGTGTGGAGATATGACTCCGGGAGTACGGGGGAGATCAACAACAGTGGGCTGCAGCAGCAGGCCATGCGGGTGAATTTCTACTGGAGTCTGGCAGACGGCACGGTAAATCAGTTTCAGAGAGAGATGTATCTCAATACCCAGCAGGATCACAAGTACGACGGGCTGGACGGGAGAATGGCCCTGGAGGCTCTGGCCGGGGTCAGGTATTTTCTGGTTCCGGAGGGAAAGACCGGCTATCTTCCCTATGGTTACGATCAGTTGAAAGTTTCAGGAGAAGCGGGAGATGGAGAGGTCTATTCTGTGTATGAAAACCCTGACAGCCTTCCTTTGGCCTACACCTGTTCTTCCTATATATTAAGAGAAGACTATGAAAAGATGTCGGCGACGCAGAAGCAGCAGGCTCTTCTGCAGGGAGCGGTGACAGAAAAAGCTCCCAAGTCAGGGCGTCTTCAGGAGATTGCTCCACGGTTTACGGAGAGCTATCCTGAATATACGGTGAAAGAAGGAGAGGGCCTTTCCTGGGAGGAAGGAAAAGTGACTGTCGAACAGGAAGGAGCGTCTCTCACCATATCTTTCCAGGGTATGGCTGACTGTGAGACGTATTTCATTTTAGAAGGGCTGGATTATGAGGATATAAATCCCTTGGAGCTGTGCTCGGAAGAAGAGATAGCATCAATGGATGTGTACACACGAAATAAACTGTACTCCCAAAACCGGGACTGGGAGGGCTCCCAGTCGGCGGTGCTGAAAATAAAGGGGGGACAGACGGAAAAGAAACTGAAGTATCTCACAAGAGAAAACTCTTTTTCATCCGGAGTGGAGGACTTCCTGGTAAACATAGGCTGCAGTTCTGAGGCGGTCAGCGAGATCAAAGTGACCTTTCAGAATCCCGGCGTTTATACCTTTGACCGTTTATATGTGGCCTGCCAGCCGGTACAGGAGATGAAAGAGTGGATAGAGGAACTGGGCTCCAGTACGCCAAAGAGTCTGCAGCTTGAGGGGAACCGGGTGGAGGCTGAAGCTTCTCTTGCCGAGCCAGGGCTTCTCTGCTTTTCTATTCCCTACAGCCGGGGATGGACGGCCTATGTGGATGGAGAAAAGGCTGAAGTCCTCCAGGTCAACACCATGAATCTGGCAGTGGAGCTGGGAGAAGGAAAGCATATTATCGAACTGCGCTATGAGACGCCGGGGCTTGGGGAAGGGGCGGCAATCTCGGCGGGAGGGTTGATTTCCCTGGGTATTTTACTCTTTATTAGTAGAAAGAAAAGGAAAACGAAAGAAAATATTAAATTTGCTTGACAAAAGTGAGGAATCATATTACAATTACTTCGTAATCGAGATGTAACAAAACTGTAACAAATTTAACAGAAACGTAGCAGATGTTTCTGGAAGAGGAGGAAATTAATGAGGAAGAATACTGGACGAACCATAATGTGCGCATTTTCAGCGCTTGCTGTATCAGCGCTTGCGGGCATGACGGGGATGGCACAGGAAGAATCCGATGTAATAGCGATTCCTTATGAAGAGTCTGATGCATGGCAGGAGCTGGCCATGGTTAATGATGATACAGTGAGTACAGGAATAAACATTCGGGCAGCGGCCAATGAGGACAGCGAGGTGATCGGCTATCTTTACAATGGCGGAGCAGCCTGGGTGATCAACAAGGGAGAGACCTGGACAGAGCTTTACTCAGGAGGCCTGACAGGCTTCGTAAAGAACGAGTATCTGATGTATGCAGACGATGTGAAAGGTTTGGCGGATCACTACGGCAAAGAGGGCGTAGCCACTACCTGGGATCATGTCCAGCTTTTTGCAGAAGCGGACGGCGGCTCAGAGATTCTGGAATATCTCGAGACAGGCGATTCCTTTATACTGGCAGAGGACGGAGGACACTGGCTGGCTGTACAGTATGGAGCCGATGATCTTGCGTATTTATCCTCTGAGGATGTGACGAGAGTCCTTCTGCTGGATACGGCGGTAGCCAAGGACGAGAGCTATAAGGATGCCGGACAGGCAGAAGAGACTTATACGGAAACTGAGTATACGGAAGAAACTTCCAGCTATGAAGACACATACACAGAGCCTTCTACGGAACCTTCTTATACAGAGCCTTCTTACACAGAGCCTTCCTATACGGAAACCGAACCGGCCTATACAGAAGAGACTTCCCCTGAGACAGAGTATACAGAAGCTACGGAGGCGCCGGTATACACAGAAGATACCTCAACAGAGACCGAGTATACAGAAGACACTTCAGCAGATACTGTCTATACAGAGGATACTTCGGATGACACTTCAGATGACACTTCAGATGAGGGAACAGAAGATGTGATTGAGGACGACGGTTCCTACTACGATGCGGATTCTGATACATATTATGACGAGAGCGGAAATGTAGTTTCAGAAGACTACAGTTCAGATACTACGATAGACGCATCTGATTATGCCGAAGCTGAGGCTGCAGCACAGGCCGCAGCAGGGGCTTATGCAGAGACAGAAGCATACGTGGAGACAGAAGCGCCTCAGACAGAGGCATACGTGGAGACAGAAGCGCCTCAGACAGAGGCATATGTGGAGACAGAAGCGCCTCAGACAGAAGCTGCATCCAGCAGCGCCTCCACGGATGATGCAAGCCTTCTGGCGGCTCTGATCTACTGTGAGGCAGGAAACCAGAGCTATGAAGGAATGGTAGCTGTAGGAGCCGTGGTTATGAACCGGGTAAGCAGTCCCTCCTTCCCCAACAGCATCAGTGAAGTGATTTATCAGAGCGGCCAGTTTACGCCCGCATCCAGCGGTGCTTTGGCCAGCGCCCTGGCCAGCGGCGTCCCCAGCGCCTGCTACGAAGCGGCCAGTGCGGCCCTTGCAGGAGAGAATCCGGTAGGAGGAGCCCTTTACTTCAATACCGGTTCAGGACAAGGCATGAAGATTGGAGACCACCAGTTCTATTAAACTCCATCGGTGGACGATGTAAAAAAGAATACCAAATGAACAACTTACCTCACACGAGGAAAGCCGTCACTATTTGTGATATGATACCTCTAAAGTAGACAGATAAAATATAAAAATCTGTTATTTTGGAG
>LHCFI01400__coassemble_1696_pt1 | contig 22933 bp, 21 predicted proteins | sample LHCFI01400__metabat2_low_PE_038 | metagenome-assembled genome bin LHCFI01400 | reverse complement strand
AAAAAAACCATTTATGCCATAATGTGGAAAACCACATGAAAACGGTTGACAGAAATCAAATTCTGCCGGCAGAAAGCCATTTAGAAACTTGAACTTTTGCATTTCATGGTTTGTAATTCTTCAGAATTAAGCAGAGTTTTTAGGCTTTTTCCGAACCATTACGAAAAATTTTAAGGAGGGATGCTTTGTGTTGGAGAAGAAAATCCGACTGGAGGCACTGGATGATGTAAGAGAATTTGTTCAGGCGGCGACAAGATGTAATTTTGATGTGGATATTTCATACAACCGGATGGTGATTGACGCAAAATCGATTCTTGGTGTGATGAGCCTGGACCGAACAAAGGATCTGACAGTGCAGTACTGGCCTGAGGATCGGGAATTGGAGAAGGTTCTCAGCAAGTTCGCAGTTGCATAGAAGACAGAAAAAAGTATTAGTTATAGAAGTGTTGTGAACGCCCCAAAGCCGGATTGGCAGAGGGGCGTTTTGCTATATTATATGTGGCGGTGTCTGTGCCAGCAGCCATGTCAGTTTTCCTTCAGAGACTGATAGAAAAAGTCATTCTCCGGCGTGGGAATACCATGTTTCTTTCCCAGACGGCAGACCAGTCCGGCAAAAAGATCGACCTCCGTTTCCCTTCCGGCTTTGGTGTCCTGGCGCATAGAGGGCTCACCCTGGGGAGAAAGTGTATCTACCAGGGCGACCCAGTCTTCCAGTTCTTTTTCAGAGAGAAAAATACCTTCCGCAGCAGCCGCCTTTCTGGCTTCCCTCATGGCTTCGATCATAGCCTGCCTGGCCCGGCCCTCCTTCTGCACCCCTCCATAACTTTCAGCAAAAACGGCGCAGGACTGGTTTACGCCTACGTTAAGCATCCATTTGCTCCAAAGCTGGTGCAGGATGTCCTGGGATATAGAAAACTTAATTCCCGTTCTGCTGAAAAATTCCTCCACCTCCCGGATGGCGGGAGTGATAGAACCGTCTTTTTCACCAAAGACGACGGAACCGGGATTCTCGTAGGTCAGGTGATTTCCCTGCCTGGTGGCGTCCATGCCCTGGACGGTACAGTACAGAAGGCGCTGGGGATGCAGATGCTCTCTGATGAATTCTTCGGAAGAGATACCGTTGAGAAAGGACATGACAATGGTTTTTGGGCCGCAGACCGGTTTGGCTGCCTCTGCCGCCTGAGAAAGCCCCTGGTATTTGGTGGCAAAGATCAGAAGATCCATTTCCGGCGCCTTGGACGGAGATACATACTGGAAATCACAGAGACGCCCGTTGCAGTAAATTCCCTCTCTACGGTACCTTTGGAGCCTTGTTTCATCGGCCAGAATATAAACCTTGTTTTTTTCTGTTTTTTCCTGAAACTGGGAGGCAAATAAAATACCCAGAGCTCCCAGCCCAATGATTCCTACGTTGCAAATCATACTGTTTACCCTCCTTTTGAAACTGCCTGTAAGCCCCTGGAACAGCGGCGGGGATTAGGGCAGATAAGAACAGTATAACACAGGGGGCAAAAGTGTGTTATACTGTTTCTTGATACGATTCTTTCGGATATCCAACGGAAAAGATGGAGTCTTTGGAGGCATAAACTATGGAAGAAAAACAGAGGGTGCGGGTTTCCGTGAGAAATCTGGTTGAATTTATTTTGCGTTTCGGGGATATTGACAACCGAAGAGGCGGATTGGGAGAAAAGGAGGCCATGCAGGAGGGCAGCCGGATCCATCGGAAGATCCAGGCGAAGATGGGTGCCGGATATCAGGCGGAGGTACCTGTGTCCTTTGAATCCCCGGAAGAAACCTTTATCCTTGTGATTGAAGGAAGGGCAGATGGAGTTTTCAGGGGAAGACCGGAGACAGACTCTGACCAGGAGGATGCGGAAGAGATTTTATGGATCGATGAGATCAAAGGAGTGTATCGGGATCTGGGGCTGATGGATGAACCCAATCCGGTTCATCTGGCACAGGCCAAATGTTATGCTTTTATCTTGGGAGAACAAAAAGGCGAGAGTCAGGCGGGAATCCAGATGACCTACTGTAATCTGGAGACAGAGGAAATTCGCAGGTTTCGGCAGGTCTTTACTTCAAAAGAACTGGAAGAATGGTTTCTGGAAATTGTTCGGGAATATAAAAAGTGGGTGTCCGCCCAGATTCAGTGGAGGGCTGTACGCCAGGAATCTATTCATCAGCTTACTTTTCCCTATGATTGGAGGCCGGGACAAAAGCAGGTGGCGGCTTCTGTGTACCGGACGATTGCCCGTGGAAAGAGGATGTTTGTGCAGGCAGCCACAGGTACCGGAAAAACTTTATCTACAGTCTTTCCTGCCGTGAAGGCAGTGGGGGAAGGGCTGGGAGAGCAGATTTTTTATATGACTGCCAAGACCATTACCAGGACGGTGGCGGAGGAAACCTTTGGCCTATTAAAGGGACAGGGACTTAAGATGAAGGTGCTTACTGTGACGGCAAAAGAGAAAATTTGTCCAATGGAGGAGACGGAATGCAACCCTGACGCTTGTCCCTATGCGAAAGGCCACTATGACCGCGTGAATCAGGCAGTTTTCGAGCTGCTTCAGGAGGCCGATACCCTGGATCGGGGCCGTATTCTGGAGCAGGCCCAGAGGCATCAGGTATGTCCTTTTGAGATGTCTCTGGACGCAGCCTTATGGGTGGACGCAGTGATCTGCGATTACAATTACGTGTTTGACCCCAGAGCCAGGTTAAAGCGGTTTTTTGGGGAGGGAGTCAAGGGACAGTATCTGTTTCTCATTGACGAGGCCCATAATCTGGTGGAGAGAGGGAGGGAAATGTTTTCCGCCGCCCTCTATAAAGAGGATTTCTTGGAGCTTAAGCGGGAGATGAAGCACCACAGCCGCAAAGTAACCAGGAGCCTGGAGCGGTGCAATACGTATCTTTTGGGATTGAAGCGGGAGTGCCAGGAGGCTTTTCACATTTTGAAGGATACAGGACTTTTTCCTGTACATCTGCTGAATCTCTCCGGGGCCATAGAAGAGTTTCTGGAGAATTCCAGGGACAGTGAGCTGAACCAGAAGCTTTTAGAATTTTATTTTCAGGTAAGAAGCTTTTTGGAGGTCTGCGACCGCTTGGACGAGAATTATGTGATCTATACGGAACATACCCCGGATGGGAGGTTTATGCTTAAGCTGTTCTGCGTGGATGTATCGGAAAATCTTCGGGAATGTTTGGATAAAGGAAAAAGCGCCGTCTTTTTTTCGGCGACTCTTTTGCCTATCCGTTACTATAAAAGTCTTCTCACGGGAGAGCAGGAGGATTATGCCATCTATGCCCGCTCCACTTTTGATCCGGAAAGGAAGCTTGTGATGATTGGCACTGATACCAGCAGCAAGTATACCAGAAGGGGGGAAGAGGAATACCGTAAAATGGCTTCCTATGTGTGCCGTACGGTACAGAGCAGAAAAGGAAATTATATGGTATTTTTCTCCTCTTACAAAATGCTGGAGGAAGTTGCCTGGCGGTATGAGGAAATATGCCGGGAGGAAGGAATTGCCTCGGAGGCTGTATGCCAGACGCCGGGAATGGATGAGAACAGGAGGGAAGAATTCCTCAAAAAATTTCAGGAGCCGGGGCAGGAAAGTTTGGTTGGCTTCTGTGTTATGGGCGGTATTTTCGGAGAGGGGATTGATCTGAAAAAAGACAGCCTGATCGGAGCCGTGATTGTGGGGACGGGCCTTCCGCAGGTCTGCAATGAGAGAGAGATTTTGAAACAATTTTACGACAGCCGGCAGGAAGACGGATTTTTCTATGCATATCTCTGCCCAGGTATGAATAAAGTCCTGCAGTCAGCGGGAAGGGTGATCCGCACAGATGAGGACGAAGGGATTATCCTGCTGTTAGATGAGCGCTTTTCTTCCTACCGTTACCGGCAGATGTTTCCGGCGGAGTGGGAGAACCCGTCCTTTTGCACGCTGGGAACCGTGGAGGAACAGACCAGGAGATTCTGGGAGATGCGTAAAGCGAAGGGCAGGCAACGCCCAGGCTGCCCGTAAGAAAATGATTCAAGAGGATATATTGTCAGAAATGGTCAGGTATGATAAAATTCGCATATAAGCGAGTAAACCTGTAAGAATTAAAAGAAGGAAAATTCTTTTAGCGCAGGATAAAAAATATGGCGTAGGCCAGGAGGTTCTTTTATGAGTGATGTTAAGAGAGTGTATGTAGAGAAGAAGCGGGATTTTGCGGTGGCAGCCCAGGGTCTTTCCCATGAGATCAGGAGCTATCTTGGCGTAAACGGACTGAAGAATGTGAGGATTTTAATCCGCTATGATGTGGAGAATCTTTCACAGGAAGTATATGAAAAAGCCTGCCGGATGGTATTTTCAGAGCCGCCGGTGGATGACTTATATGAGGAGACGTTCCCCCTCTCAGACCAGGAGAGGGCTTTTGCGGTGGAATATCTGCCGGGACAGTTTGACCAGCGTGCGGACTCTGCGGTGCAGTGCGTGCGCTTTTTGAAGGAGGATGAAAATCCGGTGATTCGTTCTGCTACAGTCTACGTGGCAGAAGGGGAGATCTCGGATGAAGAATTTGCGGCCATAAAGGCTCACTGCATTAATCCTGTGGATTCCCGGGAGGCAGGATTCGAAAAGCCGGAGACTCTGATCACGGTTTTTCAGGAGCCGGAGGACGTAAAGACGGTGGAAGGGTTTGTTAAGATGGAGGAAGCGGCCCTGAAAGAGCTGTACCAGTCTCTGAACCTTGCTATGACCTTCCAGGATTTTCTGCATATTCAGAATTACTTTAGAAATGAGGAGAAGAGGGATCCTTCCATGACGGAGATAAGGGTTCTGGACACCTACTGGTCAGACCATTGCCGGCATACCACCTTCTCCACGGAGTTAAAGGAAGTCTCCTTTGAAGAGGGTTACTACAGAAAGCCGGTTCAGGACACGTATGAGAGATATCTGGCAGACCGCCGGGAGGTGCTGGGAGAACGTAAGGACAAATATATCTGTCTGATGGATCTGGCTCTGATGGCTATGAAAAAACTGAAGAAGGAAGGAAAGCTTCAGGATCAGGAGGAATCAGAGGAAATCAACGCCTGCAGCATTATTGTTCCGGTGGAGATTGACGGAAAGACAGAAGAATGGCTGGTGAACTTCAAAAATGAAACCCACAACCATCCCACGGAGATTGAACCCTTCGGAGGCGCAGCTACCTGTCTTGGCGGAGCTATCCGCGATCCCCTTTCAGGGAGGACATACGTATATCAGGCGATGCGTGTGACGGGAGCGGCCGATCCTACCGTATCGGTGAAGGAGACGCTGAAAGGAAAGCTGCCTCAGAAGAAGCTGGTGCGGGAGGCGGCCCACGGCTACAGCTCCTACGGGAACCAGATCGGTCTGGCTACAGGCTATGTGAAGGAAATCTATCATCCTGACTATGTAGCCAAGCGCATGGAGATCGGGGCAGTGATGGGGGCGGCGCCCAGAGATGCCGTAATGAGGAAGTCTTCTGAGCCGGGGGACATCATTATTCTCCTGGGAGGAAGAACAGGCCGGGACGGCATCGGGGGAGCCACCGGTTCCTCCAAAGTCCACACAGAAGCTTCTATCGAGGTGTGCGGCGCTGAGGTGCAGAAAGGAAATGCGCCGACGGAGAGGAAGATCCAGAGGCTGTTCAGGCGTCCGGAGGTAAGCAGTCTGATTAAGAAGTGCAACGACTTCGGAGCAGGCGGTGTATCTGTGGCTATCGGAGAGCTGGCGCCGGGACTTCACATTTATCTTGACAAAGTGCCGAAAAAATATGCGGGCCTGGACGGCACGGAGCTGGCCATTTCCGAATCCCAGGAGCGTATGGCTGTAGTGGTGGATCCCTCAGATGTGGATGCTTTTATGGAGTATGCGGCCCAGGAGAACCTGGAGGCGGTTCAGGTGGCTGTGGTGACTGAGGAACCCAGGCTTGTGCTGATCTGGAGAGATAAAGAGATCGTAAATATTTCCCGGGCATTTCTGGATACGAACGGAGCCCATCAGGAGACATCGGTTCTGGTGGAGATGCCCTCCGAGGAAAAGAAATATTTTGTGAGAGAAGAGATTGGGGATGTGAGAGCCAAATGGCTGGATACCCTGAAGGATCTCAACTGCTGTTCCCAGAAGGGGCTGGTGGAGATGTTTGACAGCTCCATCGGGGCAGGATCCGTGCTGATGCCTTATGGAGGAAAATATCAGCTTACGGAAACTCAGTGTATGGTGGCGAAGCTTCCTGTGCTGAAGGGGAAGACGGATACCGTTACCATGATGAGCTACGGTTTTGACCCCTATCTTTCCAGTTGGAGTCCCTACCATGGGGCCGCATTTGCGGTGGTTGAATCCGTGGCAAGGATCGTGGCTGCGGGAGGTGATTACAGGAAGATCCGGTTTACCTTCCAGGAATACTTCAGGAGAATGACGGAAGATCCCAGACGCTGGAGCCAGCCTTTTGCGGCTCTCCTGGGAGCGTATGAGGCGCAGTTAGGGTTTGGCCTGCCTTCTATCGGAGGGAAGGACAGCATGTCAGGTTCCTTTAACGAACTGGATGTGCCGCCTACCCTGGTTTCCTTTGCCGTAGATATTTCCAGTGAAAAACAAATCCTGACGCCTGAGCTGAAACGTCCTGGAAGCAAACTGATTCTCCTTCACATAGACCGGGATTCCTACGATCTTCCCGCATACGGAAAGCTCATGGAGCAGTACGGGAAATTCCTGGAGGATGTTAAAGGAGGAAGAATACTGTCCGCCTACGCTGTGGACGGAAAAGGCGTGGCGGCCGCTTTAAGCAAGATGGCTTTTGGAAATAAGCTGGGCTTTAGAGTGGAGCACAATTACGATGAGAGAGACCTGTTTACCCCGGGCTTCGGAGACATCGTGGCAGAAGTGCCGGATGGACAGGTAGGAAACTTGGCTGTCACCTACACAGTGATCGGTGAGGTGACGGAAAAACCGGCCTTTGAGTATAAAAATATCGAGATTCCCATGGAGGAGGCCGTTCAGGCATGGACAGGCACCCTTGAGCGTGTGTTTAAGACGGTATCAGGAATTGAGACTCAGGATCTGAAAGAGGGACAGGAAGAAGAGTGCTGGAGCAAAGGAAAGGTCTACGTATGCAAAAACCAGGTGGCGAAACCCAGAGTATTTATCCCTGTATTTCCGGGAACCAACTGCGAATATGACAGCACCAAGGCCTTTGAGCGGGCCGGAGCCCAGGTAGACGTAAAGGTCTTCCGCAATCTTACGGCGGAGGACATTAGGGAATCTGTAGAGGTCTTTGAGAAATCCATTGACCAGGCTCAGATTATCATGTTCCCGGGAGGATTTTCCGCTGGTGACGAACCGGATGGGTCAGCGAAATTCTTTGCCACGGCTTTCCAGAACGAAAAGATGAAGGAGGCAGTGGGAAGGCTTCTGAATGAAAGAGACGGCCTGGCTCTTGGAATCTGCAATGGCTTCCAGGCTCTTATAAAACTGGGGCTTGTGCCCGGCGGAAAGATTACGGGACAAAAGCCGGATTCTCCTACCCTGACGTTCAATACGGTGGGACGCCACATTTCCAGAATGGTCTATACAAAGGTAGTCAGCAATCTCTCACCCTGGCTTGCAGGGGCGGAGCTTGGCGGCGTGTACGTAAATCCAGCTTCCCACGGGGAAGGGCGTTTTGTGGCCAGCCAGGAATGGCTCAAGAAGCTGTTTGAAGCAGGACAGGTAGCTACCCGTTACTGTGATCCCCAGGGAAATATTGTCACAGGGGACGAGGAATGGAATGTGAACGGCTCCTACTGTGCGATTGAAGGAATAACCAGCCCGGATGGAAGAGTGTTCGGAAAGATGGCCCACGCAGAGCGGCGCCAGGATCACGTGGCAGTTAATATTTACGGAGAACAGGATCTGAAGATTTTTGAATCAGGAGTAGCATATTTTAGAGGATGAGTAAAAAGAGAATCAAAGCGGACAATGTTGAACAATTAATTGAGATCATCCGTTCCCTGAAGGATGAGGAGGACGGAGAAAAAAACCAGGACCGTTTTGGCTACAGAGAGATTCAGGAAGAAGAGGCGGGGACTGCGGAGAGGGAAGAGGAATCTCCCTCTCCTGCAAAACAGGATGACCTGAACCCTTCAGATACGGATGCGGACATTCTGGAAGAGCGCACCAGAAGGATGAATACATACCGGGCCAGGACGCCGGTCTCTGATGAGCTGGAGGACTGGGACGATGACGATGACCTCTTTGAAAAATATTTAGAAGAGGATGAGCAGAGTTCTCTTGTAAATTCAGAGAGAGCAGGGAAAATGCTTCATCCTCTGACGGAGGCAGCCAGGGGAATCCTGGAAAAAGGAAAAGAGCTTCTGGAGAGCCTGAAAGAAAAAAGGAAAAAGCCGGAAAAAGGAACCGTGGAACCGGAAGAGACTCCGGCTCCAGAAGCGGAGACGGAAGAAAAGGATTCCCCTGAGGGAGAATCAGGATCTGAAGCGGAGGCGGCCCTGGAACGTATTTTGAAAAAAGAAGAACCTGAGAAACAAAAGGTTCCCGAAAAAAATGAGAACACGGAAGAGCCAGAGCAGCCTGATGAGGCGAAAGAACCCTCACCTTCAGGAATTTTGCGCAAAGAGCTGCGGGAGCCGGAGGGGAGAGCGCCTCTTTCCTGGATAAAAGAACGACTTTTGGATTTTTCAGAGATTCTGAACCAAAAAGGAATCGGCAGAAAGGAGCGCATCCTGGTAGGCGCCGTGGCCCTGCTGGCTCTTGTGTTTGTGATTCTCCTAGTGCGGCTGGCCGGAGGCGCCCTGGACAGGGGCAGAAAATCCAGGAATGTAACAGCAGACAGCGGGCTTACAGTGACTGTGGAGGAAGAGCCGGAAGAATGGTGCAGCTCTGCCAGCATTACCCTTGGCGTGACGGCGGGAGACGGGCCGGTGTCGCAGGTGATCATTGGCGGGGAGACGTACGTGCCGGATGAGAATGGACAGATTCAATTTACGGCTGAGGATTATATTATCGATGCTCAGGCGGTTACCTCTCAGGGAACCCTGAACGCCAGAATTGAGATTCCCATGATTGATGGGGATCCGCCTTCCGTGTCGGCTGCCCTTACAGAAAACCAGGTTCAGATCACTGCGGAGGATGCCCGTTCATCTGTGGATAAAATCTACTATGCGGCGGTCAAGCCGGGAGAATACCTGGCAGTTCCGTATTATCAGGAATACAAGGAACCCTTTGATTATGAGAAAGGGATGATCTATTATTTTTACGCCCAGGATCGGGCCGGAAATAAAAGTATTCCCTATGAGACCACTATGGAGAAGGCGGAAAGCCTTGTGCTCAATGAAGCAGAGCTGAATCTGTTTATCGGGGACTCGGTCAGCCTGGGCGTCACTGCCCAGCCGGAGGGAGCGCTTCTGGGGCATCTGACCTTTGAGTCTATGAATCCGGAGCTTTTGGAGGTCAGTGCCAATGGTAAAGTTACGGCATTGGCGGCAGGAACAGGAGCGGTGCGGGTTCAGGCAGACGGAGTGGAGAGCGCAGTGTGTAGCGTGGATGTCCAGGAGGAACGAACCGTGACAATCACTGCCTTGGGCGACTGTACCCTTGGGACTGATGAGAATTTTAATACCTCTACGAATTTTGACGCATTCGACGCAGTAAACGGACATTCTTATTTCTTCCAGAATGTCAGGGATATACTGGAAAATGACGATGCCACCTTTGCGAACCTGGAAGGAACCCTGACTACGGAAACTGCCAGGGAATCCAAAGAATATGCCTTTAAGGGGGATCCGTCCTATACGGAAATTCTTACAGACGGTTCCATAGAGGTGGTTACGCTGGCAAACAACCACAGCAGCGATTACGGTGCCCAGAGTCTGACCGATACGCAGATGTATCTGACGGAGGCGGGGATAGATTACTGTACAGGAGACACCATTGCTATGCAGGAGCTGAACGGGGTCAGGACAGCCTTTATCGGTATCTACGTCCTGGCTGACGGTATGGAGAGGGAAGAACAGGTTCGCCAGACCATCGCGCAGGCCCAGGAGCAGGGAGCGCAGCTTATTGTGGTGGCTTTCCACTGGGGAAGTGAGAAGGCGACTGCTCCTGACGAGACGCAGCAGTCCCTGGCCCATATTGCCGTAGACTGCGGCGCCGACCTGGTAGTGGGACATCATCCTCACGTGCTTCAGGGAATTGAAAAATACAATGGAAAGTACATAGTATACAGCCTTGGAAATTTCTGCTTTGGAGGCAACAGCACTCCTTCTGATACGGATACGATTATCTTCCGTCAGACATTTACCATAGAGGAGGGCGATGTGGGGCTGGACGATCAGGTTGAGATTATCCCGTGTTCGATTTCTTCCGCATCTGGCTACAATAATTACCAGCCGACTCCGGCTGCGGGCAGTGAAGCAGACCGTATTATGGCAAAATTAAATGAATACTGTACGGCTTTCGGAACTTCTTTTGAAGCATCGGACGGCCTGACAGAATAGAAAAAAGGGAAAAAATGCAACGGAATGTTGCATTTTTCCCCTTTTTTCGGGCTTTTTAGACTTTTTGAGACGTAATGGGATAAGGTCACAATAAAAAGATTATAATGACACTAATTGATGCAATATGTTGAAAAAGATATGTGAATGTGATATGATTTAGGAGAACAGGGAGGGCAGTATCGGTAGTTATAAAAAGTCAAACAGGGGGATTCTAAATGTCACATCTGAATAGTCAAACACATATCTATTATTATGTTCTGAAAGGAAATCTGAATGTTCTTGCGGATGAGCGGGATAAGAAAAGGCTGCTGGATATTGTCCTTGATGTTCACCAGGGACACAGCATATGCGCCTTCTGCGTTACAGATGATGAAGCGGTTTTTCTGGAGTGTGCCGGAGACATCCGAAAGATCAGAGAAAAGGCCCGACAGGTCATAGAAAGCTTTGAAGCGTATCTTGATAAAAGAAAAGAGAAAGATATACAGGCGGATCAAGGACTTGCGCTGACAGAGCTTCAGGAACTTCCCGCCGCCAGGGAATGCATTCTGGAATATTCCAGGAGGATTCACAGGCTTCCTGTGGAGCAGGGATACGTCCACCGGGTCAGTGACTATTGGTGGAGCAGCTATCCGGCTTACGCAGGGACTTATCAGTGGGAAGTGGTGGATCAGGAATTTCTGCTGGGGCTTTTTGATAAGAATGAAGAAAGGGCCAGGCGCAAGCTGCGCCGCTGCCATCAGAGCGGTTGACGCCAAAGCAGAATTCCATCCCGCAGGCTTATTTCCTGGGCTGATTCCTAAAGTACTTTCTGATTAACATAACGCAGAAGAAGTGGTTTTGTTACGCAAATCTGATCGAAAGCTGATCTTTTTCTTAAAAAAAACAAAAGTCCATGACAAGAGCTTTGAAACATGCTAGAATGAACACGCAATAAAAAATCGCAGCTTGTAAGTGTTAGAAAGTCATGCGGATATGGAGGAAAAGAAATGAAATTAAAAAAATGGACGGGGCTTGCGGCAACTGCTGCGGCTGCAGTACTTCTTTTATCGGCTTGTACTTCACCAGAGCAGGAAAATACAAATGACAGCAAAGGAACGGAAGCCGTTTCTGTCGGGACGGTTGTGAATCACGAAAATACTTCACAGGAACAGGGAGATGTCGGTGTGCCGGAGAACGGATCTGGATCAGCCCAGACGGAGGGAAACTCTGCCGGAGGGGATTTATATGGAGCCGGGGTAGATACGAATCCACAGGCCCCGCAGGAGCAGGGAGATCCAGTGGAGGAGGAGCCGGACGGCATAGTGATATCGGATGAGGATGCAGAGGCGGCCATGTCGGAGAATTCGGATCAGGATGGCTCCGATACGGCAGCGGAGAGTCAGGAGGACTCCTGGAGCGGTACTTATATGGCCGAGAATGAGACACTGACAGTGACAAAGACAGACGATTCCACATTATCCATAGCCTTTGCGGAGTCAGGAATTTCCGGTACGGCCGTCATAGAGGGGATGAGGGCGGTATATAAAGGGGATGATCACCACGATGTGGTACTGAATCTGACGGGAGACGTGATCGATGTGACAGTTTCCAGCGAGGAGGATTTCGATGCCTCCCAGTCGCCGCTGATCGGCTCTTATGTGAGAGTGGATTAGCCCGGCGGGGAAATTACCCAAAGAACTGTGAAAGACAGAGGTTTTTTTGTTGAAAAGGAGTCTTGAAAACCAGGGCTGGAAGTGGTATGATGAGCCAGCTTTACCGGAAGGGCCTGTCTTTGAAGGATTCCAGGAGCAGATTGTGAAGCCGGAGACCATTGCAAAAAAGAAAACTGGGGAGCGGTTCTATGAGAGCAGAGAAAATTAAGAGTTGGTTTAAAAGAAATCCATATATGATAGCTGTGGTATATCTTATTTTTTATCTGGCGGTCTTTGCCTGGCTGGAAAAAAATATAGAGCCTAAGTATATTATTCACTGTAAGCTGGATGAGATGATTCCTTTTTGCGAGGCGTTTATTATTCCCTACTTCGGATGGTTTATTTACGTGCCGGCTGCTTTCATCTGGTTTAAGAGAAGGGGATGGAAGGACTATTCCAGACTTTGCCTGATGATCTTTTCAGGACTGACAGTCTGTCTGGCTATTTATTTCCTCTTTCCTACGGGATTGAACCTGCGGCTGGCAGATTCACCTCATGAGACAGGATTCCTGTATAATATGGTGAAGTGGCTGAGGGGGATTGATACACCTACCAACGTATGTCCCTCGATTCATGTGATGAACACAGTTATGATATTCCAGGCAGTGTGCAGCCTGGAGGGTTTGAAACACAGACGCCTTGTGATCTCTCTTCATTTTGTGATTATGGTACTGATCTGTGCCTCTACTGTATTTTTGGATCAGCATTCTGTAATAGACGTAGTGTGCGGAGTCATGATGAGTTTTGTGATTCACGGTATGGTCTATCAGGTACAGTGGAAGGAAGAATTTGCGAAGAGAAGAACGAAAATCAAGGGAAAAGCAAAAGTTGGAAGAATTTCGTAAAAAGTACTTGACTTATGGTACTGTTTAATAGTATAATGGCGAAGCGGGTTGAGGAAACCCGCAGAACATGGGGTCTTAGCTCAGCTGGGAGAGCATCTGCCTTACAAGCAGAGGGTCATAGGTTCGAGCCCTATAGGCCCCATGGAATATGGCGGAATAGCTCAGCTGGCTAGAGCATACGGTTCATACCCGTAGTGTCGAGAGTTCAAGTCTCCCTTCCGCTACTAAAAACCACTGAGGAATCAGTGGTTTTTTTGTAGTGGTGCGCCTGGCGGCACAGGTACAAAATAGCAGTCCGTAACATAAAGTGAATCCTGTAGCATCGTTACCTTAGGCCTGCAAAGGAACAGATGGGAAAAACCGCGCCATTGCCTGACCCTACTTCTTTCCGATAGCTATAACAGCAGTTCTGTGGTATACTAGGGATGAATAGAGGGAAAGATTTAAAGCAAAACGACTCGATTTGACGGAGGTCTGGTGGGTATGGAAAAAATCAAGGATGAAAAGTTAAGAACAATTTTACAAGAGATGGCAGAACTCCTTCGTCAAGTATACGGAAACCGACTGAAGGCTGTGATTTTGTATGGATCCGTGGCAAGAGGAACGCAGTCAAAGGATTCCGATGTGGATATTATGGTTTTGGTAGACGGCACAGATGCAGAACTGAGAAAATATGATGAAAAACTTAGTGATGTTTCAACAGAACTGGCATTGAAGTATTTTATGGTATTTTCCATCATTGATGTGAAGTATCAGGAATATATGGACTGGAGAGGAATTTCCCCATTTTATAGAAACGTAGATAAGGAAGGGATTGTACTTTATGCAGCTTGATACCGAAACATTATGCAGATACAGACTGGAACGGGCAAAAGAAGATTTGCAGGCGGCGAAAGTAAACCATGATTCGGGGTTGGTTAAAGCGTCTATTAACCGTTCATATTATGCAATTTTCCATAGTATTCGTGCAGTGAATATTTTGGATGGTTTTGATGCATCAAAACACAGTTCTGTCATTGCCCATTTTAATCAGTATTTTGTACATACTGGTGAGTTTGATCGAGGATTGTATAAGATTATTGATGGGGCATACCGTATTCGTGAAAAATCAGATTATTCCGATTTTTTCACAGCTTCGAGGGAAGATTCTGCTGCTCAGCTTGAGCATGCAGAAATGTTCGTAAAAGAGGTAGAAAAGTATGTCCGAAAGAAAAAGATTATAGGCTAACAGCGGGGCGTATCTGAAAAAAGGTACGTCCTGTTTTTGTGGAAAGGATGAAATTATGAAGAGGTTGTATACAGCGGAATCAGTAACGAGTGAACAGTAATCTCTAATTTAGAGGCGGAGATGAGATTTTTGGAAGTTGGATTGTGCCGGAGAAGTTTTTATGATAAACTGGGATGGTCTGGAAGATCCCTATGACTTCCAGGGTTTTAAAAATTCAACGAAAGAGCAGGGAGTTTATTATGCCGGTTTTTGATTTTACTCATTCACCAGAGGATCCCAGGGATCCTGAATGCACCTATAAAATATTTTACTCCAGTCATCCTGAATCTTCCGCCGATCATCCCATCCTTGTCCTTGACAACAAGGAAGAAAGGCTGAAACATCATTCCAGCGGAGTGTTTACCAATCCCATCAGACGGACGGCCTTTGAATTCAAAGACCAGAACGGTACAGTCAGCGCGGATATCCTGGAGATTGACGCCAGATTTGTAAGCCTTTTGAAATGGCTGGGGGAAAGTCATATTAATGTCCGGCTCTCAGGAGCCGTGTGCGGCGACAAATATGCCGTATATAAAATCAGGGAGATAGCCTTTGGAGGCGGCGTAAAGCTTTCGGCGGAAGACGGATTTCTCCAGTTTATGATCCAGCGTCTTCTTTCCAGTGATGCACCCTCCCAGGAAATCCCGGATGAGGATGAGGACGAGACAGGGGACAGCATGAAGCTCACCAGCATTCAGAGTATAACGGACTTTATCACATGCGCAGGGAGGACCCTGCCGGAGAACGTCCGTATCTGGGCCCGGCGGAATCTGGCCGTGGCACGTTCCAGTGAAGTGTCGGCGGAGGAAAGGCGCCACGCCCAGCGGGCGCTGTCCATTATGATGAATATCCAGTGGAAAGGAAACTATTTTCATGACGTGGATCCCCAGGAGGCCCGGCGGATTCTGGATGAAGAACTTTATGGAATGGAGTCCGTTAAACAGAGGATTATTGAGACCATTATCCAGATTAACCGTACCCATACGCTGCCGGCTTACGGACTTCTGCTGATTGGACCGGCGGGAACTGGAAAGTCCCAGATTGCCTATGCGGTGGCCCGCATCTTAAAGCTGCCATGGACCACATTAGATATGAGTTCCATCAACGATCCGGAACAGCTTACGGGAAGTTCCAGAATTTATGCCAACGCAAAGCCGGGGATTATTATGGACGCCTTTTCTGTGGCGGGAGAATCCAATCTGGTATTTATTATTAACGAGCTGGACAAGGCAGCCGCAGGAAAAGGGAACGGAAATCCTGCCGATGTCCTTTTGACTCTGCTGGATAATCTGGGATTTACGGACAACTACATAGAGTGTATGATTCCCACCACAGGCGTATATCCCATAGCCACCGCCAATGATAAAGACCAGATCAGCGCGCCCCTTATGTCCCGGTTTGCAGTGATAGAGATTCCTGACTACACCCCGGAGGAAAAGAAAGTAATTTTCTCAAAATACGCCCTTCCTAAGGTTTTGAAACGGATCGGTATGAGGGAGGAAGAGTGTACGCTTACCAAGGACGGCCTGGAGACCGTTATAGAGCTGCACAGGAATACCAGCGGAATCCGTGACCTGGAACAGGCAGCGGAGCATTTGGCGGCTAACGCACTGTATCAGATTGAGGTGGATCATGTAGAGCGGGTAGTCTTTGACGGTGAGATGGTGAGAAAGCTTCTTAAGTCCTGAGTCATTCGTTCTTGATTTCCTTAAGTTTGTACCAGCGTCTTGGCCGGAAACGACTATCTGATTTATGACTGCAGAAGGAAAAGGAGGCAGCGGGAAGAAGAATGATAGACGGACATATTCATATTGAACGTGGAGACTATACGCTTGATTGGATCAATCAATTTGTAAGTAAAGCAGTTGAAAGGGAGATTGACGAAATACGTCTGCTTGAACACTGCTACAGATTTGAAGAGTTTGTTCCAATGTATGATTCTGTGTGTGCATATAGTGAATACGTAAATGAATGGTTTCATAGAAATGCAGGTGTACATAAACTTGCAGACTATTTGGAGCTTATGGAACGAGTCAGAAACGAGCGGTTTCCGGTAGAATGTGAAAATCATTACCTCGTCTGATGCACATTGCCCTGAAGATGTCGGATATAAAATTAAGGAACTTAATAGCCTTATAGCAAGTGCCTAAAAATTCAGATCATAAAGCAAGCGGTATGCTGCCCTTTTCGGGAACATACCGCTCTTTGTTTTCTCAGATCACTGCAAGCAGAATGAAATTCAGAATAAAAAGCGCAGACGCTGTCCATATAATTGGATGGATGGTTCCGGCCTGTTTTTTACAGATCTTTACAATGCAGTAAGAGATGAAGCCGAAGGCGATTCCATAGGAGATGCTGTAGCAGAGCGCCATAAACAGTCCTGCAAAAAATGCGGGAACAGCTTCTGAAAAATCTTCCCAGCAGATTTCTTTGAAAGCAGAGGTCATCATAATTCCCACTACAACCAAAGCGGGAGCCGTGGCGGCTGAGGGAATTGCGCTGACAAAGGTTGCCAGGAAGGCGCTGACGGCAAAGCAGACGGATACCACTACGCTGGTAAGGCCGGTACGGCCGCCGGCTTCAATGCCTGCGGCGCTCTCCACAAAGGTGGTGGTATTGGAGGTTCCGAAAATGGAGCCAATGGAGGTGGCGATAGCATCGGCAAACAAAGCCTTGTCCATTTTTGATTTGAAGCCGGAGCTGGAAGCCATGGCCTTCTCATCCTCTGCGCTGAAAATACCGCTGCGCCGTCCGGTGCCGATGAATCCGCCGATGGTGTCAAAGGTGTCAGAGATGCTCAATGAGAAGATGGTAATCAGCACCATAGGAAGCTTCGTCATATCATTAAAGAGGGAGGGAAGCCCCTGGGAAGTAAAGATTACACCAAAGGTGGTGGGCAGGGCCGCACATGCCTCGGCAAAGCTTACGGAGTCGCCGGTGGAGGTAACTCCCATAGGGATTCCGAGAAGTGATGTAATCACAATACCGATGAGAATCGCTCCTTTTACATTGCACACCAGAAGTATTATGGTTAAAGCCAGGCCTGCCAGAAACAGCCAGAGAGAGGGCTGGTTCAGGACGGCAATAGCCGGTACGCCGGAGTCAAAGGTGATGAATCCCACATTCAGAAGACCGATGTATGCCACAAAGACGCCGATGCCGCCGCCAATGGCATTCTGCAGGCTCACCGGGATTGATCGGATGATAAATTTTCTCAGTCTTGTCACTGTAATGAGAATATTAAGGAGTCCGCAGAGAAATACCATGGACAGCGCCTGCTGCCAGGTAAAACCCAGGGCGAAACAGACCGTATAAACGAAAAAGGCGTTTAATCCCATGCCGGGCGCCTGAGCATACGGCACATTGGCAAACAGCCCCATCACCAGAGTACCGATAATAGAAGCAATGATCGTGGCCAGAAATACAGCGCCCCACTCCATCCCGGACTGGCTTAAGATATTTGGATTTACCACAATGATGTAGGCCATAGTAAAAAAAGTGGTCAGGCCGGACACGATTTCTGTCGAGACTTTGGTGCCGTTTTCCTTCAGCTTAAAAAATTTTTCCATAGGTTCCCCTTTCCATAGTGTACAAAGGAATTTTCTGTACACTGGGCTGCGCCCTGTATTAATACAGAGGGAGCGGGCAAAGTTCCTTCTGTATCTGCGCTGCCTTTTATATTATAAAGAATTTTTTGAAAATTTCAAAGGTTTTCCTTTCCTGAAGTGGTGGTATTTATATGGGACACCTAGAACGGTATCTTATACATAGAAACACACAGAAGGAAGGAGCGGTGAACAATGAAGGGGTATAATACAGAGGACGGATATATGGGATACGTTGACGGGGAGTACCAGCTCTTTGCAAGTGAAGCGGATTACAGGGAATGGATAGAAGATTAAGGGGGAAAATAGGATGGAAATAATGGGCGGACAGACAAATGCTTTCAGAAGGGATTTGGGATTTATATTCATAGCGGGAACTGACCTGTGGGAAGATTCAGAAGAGACAGATTTTGAGCGGTCGGGGTTGGATGCGGAAGAGCTTGGGTTTATGAAGGCTGCAGAGCGCAGGCAGGTGCTGGAGGCGGCAGGGCTGAATCCTGATGAGTATGATTTCTGATGGATAAAAAAGGCTGAAAAAAGTACACATTTTTCAGATTTTTGGTATAATAACCAAAAAGCGGTTATTATACCTGCGCCAGGCTGGTTTTGTAAAAGTGAAAGGAAGAATAAGGTGCCCAGGGGAACGAATCAGAAATTTAAATTATACCGTCTCGCTCAGATCATGCTGGAAAGGACGGACGACGACCATTATCTTACTATGCCGGAAATAATCTCTGCCCTGGGGGAATATGAGATTACGGCGGACCGGAAGAGTATTTACAATGATCTCCGGGACCTGGAGGTATTGGGGATAGAGGTGGAAGGTGAAACGGTGGGGAACCGTTACCATTACCACGTGGTAAACCGCCCCTTTGAGCTGCCGGAATTAAAGCTTCTGGTAGACGCCATCCAGTCCTCCAAGTTTATTACGGAGCGGAAAACAAATGCATTGATTAAAAAGCTGGAAAAGCTGGTGAGCAGATATGAAGGGATGAAGCTGCAGCGCCAGGTATACGTGTCCGGCAGAATCAAGACTATGAATGAAAGTATTTACTATACGGTAGATGCCATTCACAATGCCATCTCAGAAAACAGGAAAATCCGCTTCCAGTATTTTCAGTGGAATGTCAGAAAGGAGATGGAGCTGCGCCATGGCGGGGCCAGCTATCACATCAGTCCCTGGGGCCTTTCCTGGGATAATGAAAATTATTATCTGGTGGGCTATGATTCCCAAGCGGGACAGATTAAGCATTATCGGGTGGACAAGATGCTGCACATTCAGATGTCTGAGGAAAAGCGGGAGGGAAGAGAGCTTTTCACAAAGCTGGATATGGCGGACTATTCTAAAAAGAGCTTTGGAATGTTCGGTGGCAGGGAAGAGAAGGTAAAGCTTTTAGTAGAAAACAGATTGGCCGGCGTGATTATAGACCGGTTTGGAAAAGACGTGATGCTGATCCCTTCGGGAGAAAATCATTTTACAGTGAATGTGGACGTCAGGGTCAGCAGCCAGTTTTTGGGATGGATTATGTCTCTGGGGGAGGGGGTCAAGATTCTTGGCCCGCATGAGGTCCTGGAGCTTATGAAAGGAGAAATCCGCCGGTTGGTACAGCAGTATCAATAAGAAGGCTTTTATGCCACAAAGCATAAATTAGAACGGTAAACAAATGAAAGGAATTTTAGCATGGATATTTTCAGAGCTGTCTATAACCTCCTGTGGGGGGACTTGATTCATATCACCCTGCCGGGAGGGAGCGTGCTAGGGCTTTCTCTGCTGGTCATTCTTCTGATTCCAGCAGGGATTTACTTTACAGTGAGGACACGCTTCCTTCCATTCCGGCTTTTCCCCGAGATGGTTCGGGTGACCCTGGAAAACAATAAGCCAGGGGGAGGAGAAGGGATTTCCGGTATCCAGGCTCTGATTATTTCTACTGCCTGCCGGGTGGGCATGGGGAACCTGGTAGGCGTGGTGGCGGCGATTTCAGCAGGCGGCGCAGGCGCTGTCTTCTGGATGTGGGTAATTGCCCTGCTGGGTTCCTCCACAGCCTTTATTGAAGCTACTCTTGCGCAGCTTTACAAGGAGAAAGATCCTCTGTACGGCGGCTACAGAGGCGGTCCGGCATACTACCTCCACCATCTGTTTATTCGTCGGGGCAGCAGGAGGAAAAAATCCATAGTGGCGTCGCTGTTTGCCTTATCAGGCCTGATCTGCTGGTGCGGGATCAGTCAGGTGACGGCGAATTCCATTTCCTCATCCTTTGAAAATGCCTTTCACATTCCTCCTATATATTCAACGGTGATCCTTGTGGCTGTGGCGGCAGCGGTAGTCCTGAGAAAAAACGCGACGGTGAAGGTGCTGGACATTATTGTGCCCATTATGGCTGCCTGTTACTTTTTTATAACGGTCTTTATCATTATAAAAAATGCGGGCCAGCTTCCGGCGGTATTCCAGCGCATTTTCTCTGAGGCCTTTGGTCTGCGGCAGGCTGTGGGAGGCGGTATCGGCGCAGTGATTATGAATGGGGCTAAGAGAGGGCTTTTTTCCAACGAAGCAGGTTCCGGCTCCGCGCCGTGTGCAGCGGCAGCGGCGGATATCAGCCATCCTGCCAAGGAGGGGCTGCTCCAGGCGCTGGGAGTATTTATTGACACTATAGTGATCTGTACGTGTTCCGCAATGATTATGCTTTTGGCGCCCCGGGAGATGACAGTAGGACTGGAGGGAATGGATCTGCTGCAGACAGCTATGGGACATCACCTGGGAGAATTTGGGGTGGTTTTTATAGCGGTGATTCTTTGGCTGTTCAGTTTCTCCACTTTTTTGGGGATTTTGTTTTATGCCAGGTCTAATGTGGCCTATCTTTTTGGAGACAACTGGCTCTCGCAGACCCTTTATAAGATTTTGGCTCTAGTCATGCTGTTTATAGGAGGAATGGCCGCCTATCAGTTTGTCTGGGATCTGGGAGATGTGGGAGTGGGGCTTATGACGGTCTTTAATATGATCGCCCTGTTTCCCATGGCGCCCAAGGCCCTGGCCGCTCTTAGAGACTATGAAAAAGGAGAAGGCCGGCGGCATTCTTGAATTTGTATGCTGCAGGCTTGATTTCTGCTGCCAGCAGCGGAATTTTTGTATTCAGGAGGGAAAAATGACACAGGATGAAAAGCTGCGGGGGAATGACAAGATAGAGGAGGCGGTTGAGGCGCTGCAGAAGGAACCCACCCAGGAGAGGCTGGCCCACACACTGACGGTGATTCGCCGCCGCATGAGAGAAGAAGGAGAATTTATTGTGGCTGTAGAACCGATTTCAGACGGTTCCCAGTTAAAGCTTCAGACCATCAGCACTGAGGACGGCTGTAGCTGGTGGCCTGTATTTACCAGCTTTGAAGAAGAGATGAAAGGATCCAATCAGGTGATGTCCACCTTTATGGGAAGCATCCGCCAGCTCTTTGAGATGGCGCTGCAGACAGAAGAGATAGAGGGGATCATCCTGAATCCCTGGAACCGGACGATCATGCTGGATAAAACTTTGATAAGGATTGTGTTGGGATAATGAACGAATATGAGATGCAGTGGGAAAAGCTGCTGAAAATAAAAACTGCCGGCCGGGATGATTCGCAGGCGGATCCGAATGTTTATCCGTATGAGCCTACGTCCTACAATGTCCTGGAGCGTCTGGCAGCCAGCGGCCTTATAGGAAAGAGAAATATGCTTCTGGACTATGGTACCGGGAAGGGCAGAGTATGTTTTTATCTGTCTTATCAAACAAGGTGCAGGTCAGTGGGGATTGAATGCAGTGAACGGATTTTTTTGGCGGCGAAAGAGAATAAGAATCGCGCGGTATCTGGCAGCAGAACTTCTTTTGTGCTGGAGAGGGCGGAGAGATACCAGGTGATGCCGGAGGCAGACCGCTGCTATTTCTTTAATCCGTTTCCAGTGGAGATTCTGCAGAAGGTTCTGGGGAGGATCTATGACTCTCTTTATGAAAATCCCAGAGAGATCCTTCTGTTTTTCTATTATCCGTCCCAGGAGTATGTGAGCTGCTTAATGACCCAGGAGAGGCTGCTCTTTTCAGATGAGATAGATTGCCGGGATCTGTTTGAAGGAAATGATCCCAGGGAGAAGATTCTGATTTTTGAGGTTGTTTAGAAGAAAATAATAAAGGGTATTGATATGGTGTCAGAATAGAAGTATAGTGCAGATAGTGACATAATGTCAGAAAGAAAGGAGGTGCTTTATGCCAAAAGGTTCAGAAGAGCTGACGGCGGCAAGGAAGGAAGAAATTATCTCTGCCTGTGCAGGGCTTTATGAGACTATGAATTTCAAAGACATCACTCTGAAGGATATCAGCAGCGCAACTTCCTTTACCCGCACGTCTATTTATAATTACTTCCAGACAAAGGAGGAGATCTTCCTGGCGCTTTTGCAGAGAGAATATGAGCGGTGGAATGAAACCCTGCGCAAGATTTGGAGGGAGCATGATGCGATGACTGACGCAGAGTTTGCCGATGCGCTGGCCCATTCTCTGGAAGAGCGGGCGACGCTTCTCAAAATTATGTCCATGAACCACTATGACATGGAAGAAAACAGCCGTATGGAACGGCTTGTGGAATTTAAAAAAGCTTATGGCAGATCTCTGGCGGAGGTGAGAGAAGGGCTGGACAAATTTTTCCCAGACATGACAGTACAGGATAAGCAGGATTTTATATTTTCTTTTTTCCCTTTCATGTTTGGAATCTACCCATATACAGTGGTGTCAGAAAAGCAAAGAAAAGCCATGGAACAGGCGGGTGTCAATTATGTGTATATGAGCATCTATGAGATTACCTTCGCAGAAGTAAAAAAACTTTTAGGCAGCTCTTAGTTTGGAATAAGGAGTCAGAGATGAGAATGACTGGACGATGAAGGAGATTTCAGTAGAAAGACATCCGGCCGGATGAGACATACGCTTCATCCGGCCGGAATAGAGTGGTTCAGAGGTAAAGCTACAGCCTCTGAATTTTTTTTGTATAGATTCTTCGGAACAGAATAATGGATG
>LHCFI01400__coassemble_1683_pt1 | contig 23304 bp, 19 predicted proteins | sample LHCFI01400__metabat2_low_PE_038 | metagenome-assembled genome bin LHCFI01400 | reverse complement strand
GACACAAGTTCCTGTTGGTTTTTCATAATATTATAAGCCACTCCGTGAAACATCCCGATGCGTTCCGGATCTCTGCTTGCAATAATATATCCGTTTTCATCCATGATGTTAATATTGTAATCCGTAAATTGTGTAATCTGTTCTACAAATTTCTTTGCCAGATTTGCATTTATCATTCTTCTTTCCTTTCTAAACGGACATGGCTGCTGACCAATCACGAAAACCAGATGGTATGATAAAAAAGACATTTGCACCACTATATAGCAAACGCCTTTTCATATTCACTGACAGATTCTATTATTCTTTTGTTTTGATCGTATCATCTATTATTCCATTTTTAAATGTATGTTAATCTAAAAATTAACTGCAATTTTGTATTGCCCAAACAAATCCTTTTTGGCGCCCTAATCCTCTATAGGAAAGATGCCTGTTATAGGGCAAAAAAATACTGCCGCACCAAACGAGATCATTTAGTGCGGCAGCATATGCTTTTTATCTAATTCTTTATCTGTAGTAAATGGAACCCAGCATCAGGTCTTTCTTAAAGCTGCGGATGTCCGTGTTCTTGTCAATAAATACAGCCTCGATTCCCATAGCTGACGCCCAGTCTGCCATCTGGTCTGCAGTCAGGTCATAGCTGAATGCGGTATGGTGAGCGCCGCCTGCCAGAATCCATGCCTCTGCTCCAGTAGCCAGATCCGGATACGGTGTCCAGAACGCCGTAGCTACAGGCAGCTTGGGCATAGGCTTCTCAACCTTCTTGCACTCTACTTCATTGATAATCAGGCGGAAGCGGTTTCCAAGATCAATCAGGGAAGTAGCCACAGCCGGACCTTCCTTAGCCGTAAATACAAGACGGGCCGGATCCTCTCTGTCACCCATACTGAGAGGATTTACCTTGATGCTGATGGGACCGTCGGAAATAGTGGGGCAAACCTCCAGCATATGGGCCTGAAGGATTCCCTCTTTGCCCGGAACCAAATTATATGTGTAATCTTCCATAAAGGAGGTTCCCTTGGCGTTGGGAACATTCTGGGTCATGATCTTCATAAGGCGAACCATAGCTGCCGTCTTCCAGTCGCCCTCGCCGCCGAAGCCGTAGCCCTTCTCCATCAGTCTCTGGATTGCCAGGCCGGGAAGCTGTTTTAATGCGCCCAGATCGCCAAAGTGTGTAACGATGGCCTGATAATTCTTCTCCTCCAGGAAACGCTCGAACCCGATCTCAATCTGTGCCTGCACGGCTACATGACGGCGGAATTCAGCTTCATCTCTTCCCTCCAGAAGGATATTGTACTTGTCATAGTATTCTTCTACCAGGGCATCTGTGTCTGCCTGGGAAACAGCCTGAACAGCTTCTGCAATCTCGTTTACGGGATAAGCATCGATCTCCCAGCCGAACTTAATCTGAGCCTCTACCTTATCGCCTTCGGTTACCGCTACATTTCTCATATTGTCAGCGATACGCATAACACGGATATGGCTGCTCTCCATAATACCTACGGCGGTTCTCATCCAGGATGCGATCTTCTCCTGTACTTTAAGGTCGCTCCAGTGGCCTACCACGATCTTTCTCTCGATTCCCATGCGGCTTACAATATGGCCGTATTCACGGTCACCATGAGCGGACTGGTTCTCATTCATGAAGTCCATATCAATGGTGTCATAGGGAATCTCCTGGTTAAACTGGGTATGAAGATGCATCAGCGGCTTTCTGTACTCCTGCAGTCCCAGAATCCAGGATTTAGCCGGGGAGAAGGTATGCATCCAGGTGATCACGCCTGCGCACTCCTCATCTGCGTTTGCCTCATTGAAGGTCTTGCGGATTACTTCATTGGTAATCAGGGTGGGTTTCCACACAACTTCATAGGGGAGTACTCCTGACTTGTTCAGCTCCTCTACGATGATCTTGGAATGCTCTGCTACCTTGCGCAGGCACTCGTCTCCATACAGATCCTGAGAACCAGTGGCGAACCAAAACTTGTAATTCTTTGCAGCTTTCATGTTTTTTCTCCTTTTGATGATGGGTTATGGGTTACTATTTGAAAATGGAAAGACAGAGGATCGAATTTCCATTTCAGGAACAAATTCATAAGTGACATCTTCCCTGGGACCTTGAATCATCTTCAGCATAGCCTCAGCCGTCTTTTCCCCCAGCTTTTCCATTGGATGGGCGATAGAAGTCAAGGGTACAGAATTCAGTTTTGCCAGCTCCGAATTATCAAAGCTGACGATGGACAAATCCTGGGGAACCCGAATGCCTGCCTGCCTGCACATTCCCGTAAGAATATGTCCAACCTGGTCATTATAGCAGACACAGGCGGTACAGCCCGACAGTCTCTTTAAAATCCAGGGATTCTTCTCCAGTCCGTCCTTCAGCTCCAGGGTATCAAACCAGCAGATCCTTTCCTCCCGAATGGGGATGCCTGCCTGGCATACGGCCTCCAAAAAACCTTTATACCGTCTTGGCCCCTGGCCGTCGTCTCTCTTAAAAATCCCGCCGATCTCGCAGTGTCCCTGGGAGATGAGATACTCTGCCGCTGCCCTGCCGGCCTTTACGTCATCCATGCTGATGTGAGGAATGGTCAGTTCCGGATAATAACTGTGGAAAAAAAGAATGGGGATCCCTTTCTCCCATATCCTCCGGTAATATTTCACATTAGGGCTTGGAAGCCCGCTCATAACCGGTTCTACAATCATAGGATCCCGGCTTTCCTCTTCCAGATATCTCATAAGAAGGCGCCGTTCGGTTTCCAGCTCGTTATTGGTCAGCATAACCTTGGCTCCAAAACCGGCTTCCTCCAGAATCTGTATCATGGACTGAAGGATTCTTGGAAAAATATAGCTGTCCACATAAGTGCTTACTATGGTAACTGTATCAGAAAGCTGTTCTTTTTTCTGCTCTGCGCCGGCCCCTTCCCGGACGTAAGTTCCGCTTCCTCTGACCCGCTCAAGCAGCCCCTGTTCCACCAGAGTCTCCAGGGCATGTCTGGCCGTCTGTCTGCTTAATCCGAAAATACCGCTCAGCTCATTCTCTGATTCTACTCTGTCTCCCGGCCGCAGTTCTCCCGACAGAATCCTCTCCCGGATCCATCCGGCAGCCTCCAGATATTTAGCGCTTCTGGACATCCCCTTCCTCCTTCCCCGCAAAATTAAACGGGCATACTGCCTTGCGTGCTTCTATAAATCCCGGAAAAGGGAAGCTCTCCATCTGTATCATCAACTTGTCTATACAAAATATGTACAACTTGTCTTTTTTCTGTGAAATTTCCTCTTGCCTATTTTATTTGTTTTGACAATATTTTTTTGTGTTTATCCCCTTTTCTTAAGCGTATTATATATTTTTCTCCTTCAGATGTCAAGAATATTTTTTAGGATTTTAAAAAAGTTGTACAGATTATCAAAAGATATTCTATACAACTTTTCAAACAAGAAATCCAGTCAGCTCTTCCGGAACCCTGCCCCTTATTTTAACCTGCCGTAATACATATCCTGAAAAATCCCTTTAGTCCGTACTAGGTCCTCATACTGGCCATCCTGTACAATTTTCCCCTGATCCATAACAATAATCCGGTCCGAATTTTTCAGAGTAGTGAGCCTGTGGGCAATGGAGAGAATCGTCATCTTCTGCTCCTGTCTCAGCTTTTCAATTTCGTTCTGTATAAACCTTTCAGAGGTATTGTCCAGAGCGGAAGTCGCCTCGTCTAAAATCAAAATTTCCGGCTTCCTCAGAAAGATTCTGGCTATAGCGATTCTCTGCCTCTGTCCTCCCGACAGGTTGCTTCCCCCTTCCGATAGAAGCGTATTCATTTTGTCAGGAAGGCTTTCTATAAACTCAGACAAACAGGCTTTTTCCACTGCTTCCTCCACTTCCTGCTCATCCGGCTGATTCTCCAGCCCATAGCAAATATTTTCATATATGGTCCCGGCAAACAAAAAGGGGTTTTGGGGAACCAAGGCAATCACCCGGGAGATCTCTTCTCTTGTGAGAGAAAGGATGTCTCTCCCTTGAATCAGCAGCTCGCCTCGGCATTGTTCCAGTTTGCAGATTGCTTTTATGAAAGAAGATTTTCCGCAGCCGCTGGGCCCGGCAATCCCTAAAAAGATTCCTCTCTCAATCCCTAAATTAAGATCCTCCAGAACAGGCTTCTCCTGACCGTAAGAAAAGCTCATATGGCGTATCTGTATAATTTCAGAAGAATCCGCCTGGTTTTCCGAAGGCAGCATAGGCGGGTCATAAGAAAAGTCGCTGGGTATCTCGGCCATTTTAAAGAAATCCTCCGCCAATACCATACTTTCCGACAGCTCGTCCAAAATCCTGTGAAGTTCCTCCAGAGGTTTGATCAGCTGGGAGAAACACAGATAGGAGGTCAGGACCGCTCCCACGCTGATCACCCCGCATGTGGCCAGATATGCAGAAATTCCTATCATGAGAACCGTAAAAAACACCTGGTTGATAAATTTCAGACAGTCATACTTAGCCATCTGTATGTGGTGCTTCATCTCTTTGTTTCTGAGGAACTCAGACTTATCCTCAAACCTCTCCCGCTCCTGGGCTATGCTGTCTGTGATTCGGATTACCTCAATCCCATTTAACAGCTCCACAATCGTTCCGTCCATAGAAGCCTTTGTCTCCAGCAGCTCCACCCGTATGCCCTTCTGGGTGCTGATCTGCCGAAAGACAATACCAATGCCGATGGGGATCACTCCCAGCATAGGCAGCGCCAGAATTACAGGAAGAGTGGTAAAAATTACAGCCACGGCTGCGATACTGTTAAAGACAGCCGGAGCAAAGTCCATGAAAACCAGCTTTTCCAGCCTGACCGTCCCCTCCAGGCACCGGTTGAGCCTTCCATGTATATTTCCGGTCATGTTCTCCTTAAAAAAAGACAGGGGCGCCTTTAAAAGAGAAGAGATCACAATTCCCCTTGCCTTTTTCTCCGTCTTTGTGGCTGTATCTTCCACCATAATCCTCCGCAGTATTTTAATCAGCTCATTGACCACATTAACCACAAGGATTACCGCCAAAACCGGCAGAATCCCAGAAAATTCAATCTGATCCCGCAAAAGAATATCATCCGTCAGCCAGCCGATGGCTTTAGGCGTAAGCTGGGACAGCACAGCCGAAACCATCATAATTAAAATAATAACCAGGAAATTTCTCTTCTGTTTCCACTCCAACAGAAGATATAATTTTTTTATAATTTGTATTGCCTGACTCTTGTTCTTCACACCGTACCTCCCTAACCCTTTTCTTTGACGCAAAAAGCCTCCAAACCGTGTGAAAAACACAGTCTGAAGGCAGTTCTTACTCGGTCGCTGCGCTGCGGTAATATAAAATCTCATTAGACACCCGAAGCACGGTATTAGAGGAACCCATCTGCTGCACCACAATGTGGTTCACTCCATCGTTCATCTTGCTCTTTTTAAACCGCAGCATTTTTGAGGAAAGACAGCTTGTGCTGATTTTTTCACCGTCTATATAGATGCGGCTCCACCTTGTGAAATTGTCTCCCAAAAGATAATAGTACTTATCTGTCTCATATATCTGGTCAATCACCACATCCTGGGTCCCCATTTCCAAGTCGGAAGCCGGATATGGATTTTCTCCATTATAAACGTAGTGCTCTCCATACAAAATGTCATACTGGAGAAGCTCCATTCCCTTCTGGTATTCCTCTTCGGATCCATAGCTGTCCCGGTTCTGATGGTACGTAAACAGGGTGCCCGTGTGAATCCCCAGGCGGTCCAGTATCTCGGCCAGCAGCTGATAAGAGGTAAGAGTCTTCTCTTCCCGTTCAAGTCCAAAGTTGTCCCAGGTAATATACTGAGTCAGAAACAGGCTGCCTGTGGCCATATCTTCCTCTGTTAATCCCATCGTAGGCAGATGATCCCCGAAGAGAACTACTATCGTCTTTTCATCTCTCTTGGAAAGCATTTGGATCAGATTTTCGATGAACTTGTCTTCTTCATGGAGCATATTCACATAGTACTCCCAGGCATAGTTTTTACCCTCGTCCTCGGCCCCGGATACCTGTACGGCTGGATTCTCAAGGACCTTTTCTGTAGGGTAATCTCCATGAGTCTGTACTGTGATCGTATATACGAAATCTGGCTGATCCGGCGTATAGTCCAAAGCCTTTTCCACCTCGCCGATGAGGATATCATCCGTAGGCCACGTGCCAAGAGGCGTATACTCCCGGATATCCATCATCTCCTTGCTGGTAAAGGTGTCAAATCCCATCATGGAAAAAGCATTCATGCGGCTGTAGAAGTTTGCGCCGTTATTGTGAACCACGTGAGAGCCGTATCCCAACTCTGCCAGATCAGAGGCAATGCTCTCACAGTTCGTTTCTTTTAAAATCGTTTTGTAGGGATATTCCCCCAGCCCAAAGAACTGCATTCCCATGCCTGTAAGGACTTCAAATTCCGTGTTCGCCGTACCGGCTCCCACTACAGGCACATCCAGGTACCCGGAGGAATAATTTTCTGACAAATAATGAAAATATGGAACTGGGTCTTCACTCAGTTCCAAAAAATTAATCTGCTCCGGATCCACAAAAGACTCCAGCAGTACACAAATGATATTGGGATATTCTTCTGTCTCTGGAGCGGCAGTCCTTGCCGTCGTATGCTTTATCAGCGATGCAGGCTCCGTCTCCTCATGGGAACCCTCTGCTTTCGCAGGCGCTGATACCATCTGTACCGTAGCCCCTTTTTCACTTTCTGAATCAACAACCGCAGACTGCTCTCTGGATTCCTCCGCTGTCTGCATCTGCTCCAGCACCGCAGCCACACTCTCCTGGGAGTATTCTTCTGGTTCACCCATTCCCCGGTCCAGCACACTGGCTGAAAAACTGTACACAAAGCCGTAATCCCGGTAACCCTGGGCAATATTTTCAAAATACTCTGTGAGAATATTGTTGCTGACCGCTGCGTTTGTGACATTGGGAATCATCATCATAACAGCTACCGCCAACACCCCTCCTGCGAGCCGGTTGGTCTTTCCCTTATACTTGGGACCCTTAAACCAAAATACCACCAGAAACACAATCACGGCGGCCACAGCGGCAATTACCAGCATAGCCTCCTCTTCGGAGAAATAATTGCTCTGCATGGTAAACAAATCGCTGACCATCTTCAAATCCGTAAAGCTGAAAGGCGTCACCCTTTTCGCCAGCACGCATCCGTTGATAATCCCCAGAAACAGCCAGAAAACACTGATAAACAGTCTGGCCACCGCCCTGCGGCGGAATATGTACACAAAGAGCAGGGACGCAAACACCAGGAGGGAATTGTACAAAAATACAAGGTTCCGATCTACCACAAAGGAGCATGCATCCATGAACGAGTGACGTGACACCCACTCAATTACAAAGCAGACGCCGCATGCCAGAAAAACATGAAAAATCAATGAATATCGGTTTAAAAAATGCACCAGCGGAGTCTCCGGCTTCAGGCTTCTCAGCCACCTTGCCATCTCCTTCTGCTCTTTTTTTACTCTGCGCTTTTCCTTTCTGTCTTTCATTTTCATCCTCTGAATCCCCTTCATAAATCCTAAGAATTCTCCCCTTTGCATCTATAATAATGTGTAAATAAAATGTAAAGTTTATTTAATGACAGTTGAAAGATTAATCCAAAACCCCAAAAAAGTCAACTGGGTTCTTTCAAATTTAAGGTTTTATTCACTTTATTTTCACAGGAAGAACAGCTTTTCCACTGAAAATTGTTGAAATCCCCCTGGATTTCCTCTCTGCGATATGATAATTTATTATTAGACAGATTGAGAAAGGCATGATTTCTTATGAAAAAATTACGATATGCGGCCCTGGCGCTTCTGCTTCTTTTGTCAGGTTGTGAAAAAAAGCAGACTCTCATCGCTCCTGCCAGCCTTTTTGTCCTGGAAGACGGCGATGTTACCTCCCTGGGAATCCAGCCGGGAGATACCCCTGAAGAATTTCAGGAAGCATATGGAGATTACACCATACAGGTGGCCTATGAAAATACCGGCTATACACCTATGTCTATTAAACGGATTCCATATGAAGAACCAATTTCCACCATGATCGCAAATTTTTTTATTAACGGAGAGCCCATATCGGATGAAGATCTCTGCCGGGATAATGACATAGAGCCTGAGGACCTCTATTCTCTTCTAAGCTCCTATGAATATCTCACCAATCACGAAGTCATCTATCGCTATCTGGAATTCTCCTGGGAAGATGGGGTGATCGCAGACATCAATTCTGGAGAATTGTATTATAATGAAACTTTTGAAACCCCCTACAGAGGATGAAAAATTCATCCCCAAGGGGGTTTTTTTAATCTTTTTTTATTTGCCCTGTTCTCTGACAATCACATACAGCCGTTCACTCTCTCCGCAAGGCTCCTGCAGCGTGCCGGCATCCAGGATCTCCTCTACCTTCATCCCTGCCGCTTTAAGAAGGCTGCAGATTTCTTTTGTATCATAGGCTTTTTGAAAATGCGTTTCCTGATACTTACGGTAAAGCCCCTTTTCTTCCTTTATGAATAGGGTCAGGTCATATTCGTTTATCCCAGATTCACAATCAAACCAGTTTTCCCAGATAAAGCTTCCCTCTTCACGGTTCTCCGCTATGACGGATTCGCCAAGAATTTTTTCATATTTATAGGGGGTGTTCAGGTCAAAAACAAATATTCCTCCGGGATCCAGATAGTTATTAACCAGCCGGAACACTTCCAAAAGCTCCTGGGGTTCTGTAATGTAGTTCATGGAATCACAGACACTGACTACCGCCCGGACGGTTCCATAGAGTTCAAACTCCCGCATATCCTGAAGGAGATACAGGATATCGCTTCCTGAAGCCATTTTCTTCTCTAAAGCCGCTTCCAGCATATCCGCAGAACAATCCACGCCAATCATATCATATCCCGCCCGGGACAGAATTTCCGTCATAGTCCCGGTGCCGCAGCCAAGATCCAGCACCAGTCCGTCTTCGATCCCGTATCTTTTCAGGATTCCACAGAGGTTCCTTCCCCACTCTTCATAAGGAATGTTATCCATAAACAAGTCATACACCCTGGCAAAATTCTCATAAGCCGCCATCAGCAGCCTCCTTCTTTCTCTTCGTTCTCTCTCAGATACTTCTCAAGAAACGCAAACAGGCAATCCATCTCCTGGTCCGTTCCCACCGTAATTCTCAGATACTGGTCGATTCTGGGCTTTTTAAAATAGCGGACATATATGCCGGCTTCTCTGAGGGCCTGAAACAGTTTCTCGGCTGAACAGGTTCTGTGTCTGGCAAAAATAAAATTGGCCATGGAATCCTGAAAAACAAATCCAAGGGAAGCCAGCTTTTTCTTGGCCCGCTCCCTGGTGGCAATAATTTTTTCCCTGGTAGCCTCAAAATAATCCCTGTCCTCTATAGCAGCTTTTCCTAAAAGAATCGCAGCCTCGTTCATAGTATAGGAATTAAAAGAGTATTTCACCTGGTTCAGGCAGCGGATCAGCTCCTTGTTTCCCATGGCATATCCAATCCGCATACCGGCCATGGATCGAGATTTTGAAAAGGTCTGGACTACCAAAAGATTATCGTACCTTCTGGTCAGTTCGGCCGCAGATATCCCTCCGAAATCTATGTATGCCTCATCCACGATAACCACCGATTCAGGATTGCCGCAGATGATCTCCTCCACTTCCCCCAAAGGCATAAAAACCCCTGTGGGCGCATTGGGATTCGGAAAAATAATGCCTCCGTTTTCTTTAAAGTAATCTTCCTTTTTGATTTTAAAATCGCTGCCCAGGGGCTGCCGCTCATAAGGTATGTGAAACAGCTCTGCCCACACGTCATAAAAAGAATACGTAATATCCGGAAACAGAATCGGCTTCCTGGAATTAAAAAAGGTCAGGAAGGCCATAGCCAGCACATCGTCCGATCCCACTCCCACGAAAACCTCTTCCGGTGAAAACCCGCAGTTTTCAGCTATGGCCTCGGTCAGGAGACTGCAGGAGGGATCCGGGTATTTGCGGAAGGCTGCCGCATCCATAGTGCGCAGCGCAGCCTCCACCCCGGGAGCAGGAGGATATGGATTCTCATTGGTATTCAGTTTAATGATATTTTTCTCTTTTGGCTGTTCTCCCGGCACGTACGGTACCGTACGGCGCACATTCTTTTCCCATGCTCTCATTGTCCGTCCTCCTTCACGAATGAAACCATTCCTTTTTCTACCATAAATGCCGGATGGTAGGAAAGCTTCGCCTGCCGGAGGCCCTCCTGACCCGCATCATCTTCCCGGTTCACATACGGATACCCCTGGGCCTCATGGAGAAGAAACTGCTGGTTAATCATAGGGTAGGCTCCCTGCACCTGGGCGTATGCCTTCTCTATGTGTACGACCATTGTGTCGTCACAGACCGGTTCTCCGATGGAAAAGGCGATCACCTTCCCCCCGGCTCTGAGCAGGCCTCCCTTAAAGCCCAATTCTTCAAAAAGCCGCAGGGCATTTAAAGTTACGCACATCTCCGCATTTTTTCCCGGATCTGCATCGCACTCGTTTTCTTTTCTCCAGTCCAGAGCCATCTGGAAGCATTCCTCTACATTATCACGGTTTATGCTTTCATAGCTCCAATCAGGATAGGTCTTTTGAAATTTATTAATATGGTTCTTCTTTCCGTGGTATTTCTTCCCGGCAAGGCGGATGAGCTTCTCTGTCTCATAGACATAATCTGCCACATCTCGGATATATTCAATGGTAAATTTCCCCGGATAGAGTTCTTCCAGCCGGGCGAAATTCTGAGGGGTTACCATAGCCAGATGAAATTCCTCTCCCTGTTCCCTGCACCACTCCATGAGAAGGTCCAGAACTTTTTTTAGATTTTCCCTGTTTCCAGAAGGAAAGGTGAATCGCTTTTTCCCGGTTATATAATGAAATACCAGCATCTCTTCAATGACAGCAAACTCTACTTTGTACTGTCTGGACCACAGGTAGGTATTGGCAAAAGTACATTCACAGCTTCTGCTTCCCTGCATTTTAAAAAGCCTGTCCACAATCTCTTTGTCTTCCAGTTCTAGTTTTTTAAATTGTATTTCCATTCATTCTCTCTTTCTAAAGGTGTTTTCCAGCTTCTCTCTTTAGTTTGTCCGTTTCCTTCTCACTATACACGTTCTTATAAAAATCGTCAATGTGTCAATGGCCGGAGGGCGTCTGCTCTAGTCTTCCCCGCTCCTTGGTAAGATCCGCATGCAGCAGATCCACAAATGCAACCAGCAGAATCAAAGCCGCTCCCCAGATAGCCTTTCCCAAAAACAGGCGGCACAGCACTGTGGCTGCCACGCCTCCCACCACGAAGGCTCCCAGCATCATAAGATGATAGCCCCCTCTTCTGAGAGCGCCCCCGCCTTTTTTCTGCAGCCATTTTCCAATATGGATTCCCAACTGGCGCAGATGGTTGGTGCAGAAAGTCGTGGCCATGGGAATCCCCTGAGCCTGCCGGAAGGTGTTATACTGCATGGAACAGATAAAATTAATGGCAATCTGAGAAATCTGGTAGGGTGCGCTCTCAGGTAAAAAGCCCAGGGCAAAAATGACCAGGATCTCCACGCCGATCAGCAGCGTGTCCCAGCGAATGATATGCTTTCTCTTCACAGGCTTTGGCAGGATCTCCGACAAAACAGCCCCCGCTCCGTAGGCCGTCATAGGGATAAGATAGTAAGCAGCCCTGCTCCAGTCCTTATTTCCCAGAGCCATAGCCAACAGCACAAAATTCCCTGTCTGGGCATTGCAGAATACGCCGCCCCGAATAGAATACGTAAAAGCTCCCAGGAATCCTCCTGCCAGCATCAGCACACCAAAAATCCAAAGCTTCTCACATTCCAGATACTCTTTATTCTTTGATTCCATGCTTTCATCCCTCTTTCTCCTTGTATTGTATGCCTAAAGGCGGGCATCCCGCATTTTTGCGAGATACCCGCCTGTTTTTCTCCTGCGGTTTCGTTTTGAGAATGAATCCCCAATTCCTTTTGAAACCTTATTTCTTATAGGAAAAGAACGTAACGGAAGCGCCTGGCACTCTCAGCTCTCCGTCTTTCAGGGAGGCTGCCCCGTTATTCTCATAGATTACTTCCCCTGCCTCCTGTACGGGAATTCTGCAGACTGCCTCTTCCCCTGAAGGATTCAGGATCACCAAAATATCCTCTTCTTTCCCCATTCTCTTATATACGAAGGGGTATGTCTCCTTCTCCGCATATACGAATTCCAGATGAGCCAAACTCTGCAGCGCCTCATGTTCTTTTCGCAGCGCGATCAGTTTCTTCACTTCCTGATAAATCCCCCCTGGATTTGTCCTCTCTGATTCCACCGTGGGGCGAGCTTCATCCGGGTCTATCTGTATGTACAAATCCTGGGGCTCAGCACTGGAAAAACCTGCGTTAGCGGTAGTATCCCACTGCATGGGAGTCCTAGAACCAGTCCGGTGATAACCGCCCTCCACAGAAGGAAGATCCTCCAGATAGCGCATCCCAATCTCATCCCCGTAGTAGATGAAAGGAGCTCCTGGAACTGACAGCAGGAACGCAAAAGCAATTTTCATCTCTTCTTCATCCAGAGTGCGGCGCATCCTCTCCATATCATGGTTTCCGGAAGGAATGCACATAAGCCCCATACGGTTGGTAGCCTCGTAATCTGCTCTGTATTTTGCCACAAATTCGGAGATATCCCCTTTCCCTCTCCTGGAGAAATAGGGCTCCTCCACCCTGAAAAGATCCAGGTAGTGGGATGGGCCGAAATGAAGCAGGAAATCCATATGGAAACCGCCCCGCAGGGAACGCCCCGGATCTCCCCACTCAGAGATAATGGCACAGTCCGGGAACTCTTCATCCATAAACCTTCTAAAATCCTGCCAGAGACGAATCGTAGCCTCCTGGCCCTCATCGTTCTTCACCAGGGAGCCTGCCATATCCACCCTGAATCCATCGCATCCCATAGACATCCAGAAACGCATCACGTCCTTCATAGCTTCTCTGGTGGCCAGGGGGCCCGGAGCGTCCACCGGCTGCATCCACTCCCGGTCAATCTTGGCAAAACCGTAGTTCAGCGCCGGCTGAATGGAAAAGAAGTTCACGGCACAGGAACCGCACCTCTCATAAAAACCTCTGACAGAGCCGGAGACGCTTCCCACGTCCTTAAAATCTTCCCAGATGCTGTCGGTCCAGACGTACCGGTCTGTATATTCGTTCTTCTGCGCCCTGCAGGATTCTTTAAACCACGCATGTTCAATAGAAGTATGCCCCGGAACCAGATCCAGAATAACCCGCATTCCCCTTTTGTGGGCTTGCGCAAAAAGCTCTCTCAAATCTTCATTGGTTCCGTAGCGGGGCGCTACTTTTTTATAATTGGAAACATCGTATCCCGCATCAAAAAAGGGCGACTCAAAGCAGGGATTCAGCCAGATTCCGTCACATCCCAGCTCCTTGATGTAGTCCAGTTTCCGAATGACTCCCTGTAAGTCGCCAATTCCATCTGCATTGGTGTCCAGAAAGCTCTGGGGATAAATTTCATAAAAGACGATGTTTTCTAACCATTTTGGCATACTCATTGCTGTTCCTCCTGTTCTGCCTGTCCGGCGCTGTATAAGTTTTCAGAGTCTTTCTTCTCAGGTATTGTACAATTTTTTTGTCTTATGGATCAGCTTTTCATACACAGAAAGCATATCCCGATCCCAGGCCGAGACGTAGCTTCCCACCTCTTCGGCCGGAACCCACATGGCCCCTTTCGTCTCTTCCTCTCTGTGATGAAGAGGTTCTCTTTCATCTGCCACGCAGAGATACGTAAGGTTTAGGTGTACGTGGGAGGTGACAAACTCTCCCCTTCTCACATGAGGCGGAACTGGGAGAATCTCCACGGAAAAAATCTCCGCCGGCTCCTTCCAGTGACGGATGGAACCCAATCCCGTCTCTTCTCTTCCTTCTCTGACAGCCACCTCATGGAAATTTTCATCCCCATCGCAGTGGCCGCCGCACCAGCCCCAGGAATCATAAATCCTATGATAAACCAAAAGAACCCTGGATCCATCCTCATTGATGATCCAGGGTGAGGCTGTGAAATGTCCAAAATGATTCTCTCTCTCCAGTACATTGTCAAACTTTTCCGTATACTCCAGCATTACCTGAAGATCCATACGTTCCTGCTCACAGTCCGGCCTGTAAGACTGGAGAAGAGAATAGATATTCTGCCGCATTTTCTCAATCCTCTTTTATAAGTTTATATGTGTCCGGTTCTTTTCCTTCAGCCTGGAGATGGCCCTTGCCAGCACCGCCTGAGTCCTGTAATACTCCTGAATGCTGTGCTTCTGGCGAAGTTCCTCCTGGGCACGCTCCATAGCGGCCCTGGCCCTGGCCTCATCAATATCTTCCGGCCGCTCCGCCGTATCCACCAGGACCGTGAGACGGTTATTTGCCATCTGCGCAAAGCCGCTTCCCACCGCCGCATAGCTCCAGCTTCCGTCTTTGTCCTGAAGTCTCAGCTCTCCGGGCTGAATGCTGATAACCTCGTTCTCATGGCGCGCCATGATCCCGCACTCTCCGTCCAACGCAGGCAAAACAACCATCTGTACATCTCCATTGAAAAACATTTTATTGCTTGCCATGATCCTTACATGAAACAGCGCCATTCTCTCACCTCTTTATCTTCCCTGCCCCATGGCAGCGGCCTTTTCCTTCACCTCGTCAATGGTTCCCACGTTAAAGAAGGCTGCTTCTGGATATTCGTCCATCTCACCGTCAATGATGGCTTTAAAGCCTCGCACCGTCTCTTTTACAGGAACGTATTTTCCCGGCACCCCTGTAAAAGTCTCTGCCACGTGGAAGGGCTGAGAAAGAAATCTCTGGATTTTCCTTGCCCTGTAAACCGTGATCTTATCATCCTCGGACAGTTCTTCCATACCGAGAATTGCGATAATGTCCTGAAGTTCTCTGTATTTCTGCAGCATCTCCTGGACACGCCTTGCCGTATCGTAGTGTTCTTTTCCCACCACGTCCTCTTCCAGAATCCGGGAATTGGATTCCAAAGGATCTACAGCCGGATAAATTCCCTGCTCCACAATCTTTCTAGAAAGCACTGTGGTAGCGTCCAGATGGGCAAATGTGGTGGCCGGCGCCGGGTCCGTCAAGTCGTCCGCCGGCACATACACAGCCTGAACGGAGGTTACGGATCCTCTTCTGGTAGAAGCGATTCTCTCCTGAAGCTCTCCCAGATCTGTAGCCAGGGTAGGCTGATATCCCACGGCGGAGGGCATTCTTCCCAGAAGGGCTGAAACCTCGGAACCTGCCTGTACAAAACGGAAAATATTGTCGATAAAAAGCAGCACGTTCTGATGCTCCTCATCTCTGAAATATTCCGCCATGGTAAGCCCTGACTCCGCCACACGCATACGGGCTCCGGGGGGCTCATTCATCTGTCCGAACACCAGAGCCGTCTTTTCCAGAACGCCGGATTCTTTCATTTCTGTCCACAGGTCATTCCCCTCCCTGGAACGTTCTCCTACTCCGGTGAAAATAGAATATCCGCCGTGCTCTGTGGCAATGTTTCGGATCAGCTCCTGGATCAGCACAGTCTTTCCCACGCCTGCGCCTCCGAAGAGGCCGATCTTGCCGCCTTTTGCATAGGGCGCCAGAAGGTCGATGACCTTGATTCCTGTCTCCAGCATCTCCACGACAGGACTCTGTTCTTCAAAGGAAGGCGGCTCCCGGTGAATGCACCAGTGCTGTTCCTTTTCAAGGGATTCCCCTCCGTCTATAGTCTCACCCACTACATTAAACAGACGTCCCAGAGTCTTTTTCCCCACCGGCACCTGAATTCCCGAACCGGTAGCCGTAACTTCCATGTCTTTCTGAAGGCCGTCGCTGGAAGCCAGCATAATGCAGCGCACCGTATTGTTTCCAATGTGCTGGGCCACCTCCATTACGCAGCGCTTTCCGCCGTTGTTTACCTCCAGGGCATCCTTAATGTAAGGCAATTCTTTATCATCAAATTCAACGTCTATGACCGGGCCCAGTATCTGGACAATTCTTCCTTTTGTCATATCAGTGAACTCCTTTCTTCATTTTCTGCGCTCTCGCCCCGCTGACTACTTCCGTGATCTCCTGGGTAATCATTGCCTGTCTGGCACGGTTGTACTCAATAGACAGATCGTGGATCATTTCCTGGGCGCTGTCGTTTGCCGCCTGCATGGCGGTCATCCTGGCATTATGTTCACTGCAGTAGGATTCCACAAGGGCGCCGTAAATATATCCCGAAAGATAGCTGGGCACCATGCTGTTAATCACTTCATTGGGAGAGGGATTAAACCGGAATTCTTCCTGATATACGTTGGCAGAAAGCCCTGCCGGATTAAAGCGTCCTCTGGTCAGCGGCAGGAGCCTCTCAAAATTGGTCTCTGTCTGTATTCCGTTTTTCATGGACGTGAAAATCATATAAACTTCATCCACTTCACCGCTGTCATACATCTCAAGAATCTTGGTAGCGATGATCCTGGCCCGGCCGATGGTGGGATGCTGAGCCGTGTACAGGAAATGCTGATCTACAGGGATCTTTCTGGCGGCAAAATACTGTCTTCCCAGTTCCCCTACTACCAGCAGATGCCGGTAGGTATCCCGCATAAAGTGTTCCTCAGCAATCTTCAGCACATTGTGGTTGTACGCTCCCGCCAGTCCCTTATCCGCTGTCACTACCAGATAGCACCGTTTCTCCCTGGTGCTTTTCTCCCCTTCCTTCACAAAATACCGGTTGTCAAGATCCGGCATATGCCTTAAGGTTCTGGACATCATGGAGCGGAGCATGAAAAAATACGGCTCCGTATCCTCCAGCTCTTTTTTGGCTTTCCTCAGCTTCGTGGAAGAAATCATATACATGGCGTTGGTGATTTTCATCGTGTCCCGGATACTTTTCATCCTGCTTTGGATTTCCCGTGCGTTAGCCATATTCTCACCCCTGCTCTGTATTCTTCTTCCATACAGAAGTCTTGAATTCTTTTGCCCCTTCCACGATCTGTTCTCTCAGCTCATCTCCCAGAGAGGCAGTGGTAGCCAGCTCTTCAATAATGCCTTCCCGCTTCTCATGGAAAAAGTTCAGCAGTTCGTTCTGAAACTCTTTAATCTCCTCCGTGGGAATGTCAAGAAGCACTTTTCCCGTAGCCGCACACAGGGTAATTACCTGTTCCGGCATAGAAAGAGGATGACACAGAGGCTGTTTAAGCAGCTCCATCAGCCCTTTTCCATAGGCAAGCTGTTCCTTGGTAGCTGGATCCAGGTCTGAGCTGAACTGGGTAAACACTTCCATCTCTCGATACTGGGCCAAGTCTATACGAATGCTGCCCGCCGCTTTTTTCATGGCCTTGGACTGAGCCGCACCGCCTACACGGGATACAGAAAGGCCCACGTTTACGGCAGGACGCATCCCGGCAAAGAAGAGATCGCTTTCCAGGAAAATCTGACCGTCTGTAATGGAAATTACGTTGGTAGGTATATAAGCGGATACATCTCCCGCCTGTGTCTCGATAATAGGAAGGGCCGTGATTGAGCCGCCTCCCAGCTTTTCGTTCAGACGGCTGGACCTCTCCAGCAGCCTGGAATGCAGATAGAATACATCCCCAGGATAAGCCTCACGTCCCGGAGAGCGTTCAAGCAGAAGAGACAGCGCCCGGTATGCCACCGCATGCTTGGAAAGATCATCATACACAATCAGCACATCTTTTCCCTGATGCATGAAAAATTCTGCCAGGGCCGTCCCTGCGTAGGGCGCAATATACTGAAGAGGCGCCGGCTCTGAAGCCGTGGAGGACATGACAATGGTATATTCCATGGCCTCATATTTCTGCAGCGTATTTACAATCTTAGCAACGGTGGATGCCTTCTGCCCTACCGCCACGTAGATGCAGATCACGTCTTTTCCCTTCTGGTTCAAAATCGTGTCAATGGCAATGGACGTCTTCCCCGTCTGCCTGTCCCCGATAATCAGCTCTCTCTGGCCTCTTCCAATGGGGAACATGGAGTCAATGGAGAGAATCCCTGTTTCCATGGGGACTCCTACGGATTTACGGTCCACAATGCTGGGCGCTTCTGACTCAATAGGCATGTATGTATACGCCTTGATCTCTCCCTTGCCGTCAATGGGCGCTCCCAGAGCGTCCACCACTCTTCCCAGGAATCCTTCCCCAGCAGGGATTCCCGCTCTTCTTCCGGTACGCATAACCCGGGTCCCCTCCCGGATCTCCGTGTCTCTTCCAAACAGAATACAGGCCACCTCATCCCGGCGGACATCCTGCACCATGCCTTTGACGCCTCCGTCAAACTGGACAATTTCACCGTACATGGCGTGGTCAATTCCATCAATGGCAGCGATCCCGTCACCGATTCTCTTAACCACACCCACCTCTTTGTCCTTGGCTTCCAGGTCAAAGTCTTCAATCTCACTTTTCAGGATGGAGATAATTCCTTTTACGCTGGCGTCCTGTTCTTCCGGCTCCACATAAAGCTTCTCAGCCATCTGACGGATTCTACCCTGGGTGGACCAGTCAAATTCCTGATTGCCCACAGTCAGAATAAAACCGCCGCTTAAGGATTCATCCTGCTCAGCTATAAATTCAATGCGCTGCGTTCCCGCCTTTCGCTCTGCGAAACGCCGGATCTGTTCCATCTGTTCCTCCTCGGGCGGGGTTACATAGCGCAGCCGCACTTTTATCTTGTTTCTTCCCTGGGGATCCATCTCCTTATACGCCTTGCATACCTCAGGGAACCGTTCAATATCGTCATTGTCGCACAGCAACTTTAAAAAATTGCGGATTGGCTGTGGAAATACCTTGTCAATTACATTATGCTTGCCAGCCAGACCCACCGCAGGGTTGGAAAAAGTCTCCAGAAGCTGCGGAGCCGACTGGAAAATGTCCAGAGACTGCTCAACCGCCTCCCTGTTGACACCCATTTCCAGCGCCATTTTTGCATACTTTTCTACTGCCTGCACCATTTTTGATTCTCCATTCTACTTAGCCTTTGAAAGAAATTCATCATAAAGGGCCTTGTCGTTTTCTGCGTTGTCTTTTCTGGTCACAATCTTCGTCGTAGCGGTCACAACCATATCTTTAATCTCAGCATGGGCCTTCTGCAGCACCTTCTCCTTCTCAAGCTCAGCCTCCGCCTTTGCCTTGTCCAGTATGGAGTCCGCTTTTTCATGAGCCTCCTCCACGATCCGGCTGTACTCTCCAGCCGCCTCTCTTCTGGCCTGGGCTACAATCTTTGACTTCTCTTCCTCTGCGCTGCGCAGGGATTCCTCATACTGTCTCTTTGTCTCCTGGGCCTGATCTGTCAGGTCCTTCGCCTCTTTAAACTGCTGCTCCGCTTCCTCCCGGCGCTTTTCGATAATCTGATTTACCGGTTTAAACAGGAAGTGCTTCAGCAGTAAAAACAAAATTATAATATTGATCGCATTAAAAAGTAAGTTCCAATCTAACCGCAGCACCTGCTACACCTTCCTTTCCCACTCTTCGTACATCCTGCTGCCAGATTATCCCAGGAACAAAATAATCAGAAGACCGATAACGAAACCGTAGATTGCCGTTGCCTCGGCCAAAGCGCATCCCAGAAGAAGAATTTTACTGATCTTACCCTCTGCTTCCGGCTGTCTCGCTACAGCGTCCGCTGCCTTTGCAGTGGCGATCCCAATTCCAATTCCTGCTCCAATACCTGTCAATACTGCGATACCTGCTCCAATTGCGATTAATTCTGCCATGATTTTCTCTCCTTTTTAATCTGAATGTTATTCTACTGCTTCCTTGACAAACAGTGAGGTTAAGAATACAAACACGTAAGCCTGAATCAGGCCGTCAAAAATATCAAAATAAAAGCTGAAGGGCAGAGGAAGCCCCACCGGAAGAATCTGCTTGATCAGTTCCATAATAACAAATGCTCCCAGGACATTTCCAAAAAGCCGCATGCACAGCGATAAGGGGCGGATGAAAATTTCCAGCACATTGATGGGGGCGATGACTGCCACCGGCTGCGCAAAGCTTTTTGCCCATTTTTTTACTCCTTTTTTCCGAATACCTGCCATCTCAATCAGTATAATACTCATCAGAGCCAAAGCCGCTGTGGTATTCAGATCCTTGGTGGGCGGCTTGAACCCGATTAGCCCGATCACGTTTGAGATCCCCAGATAGACCAGCACAGTTACCAGATAAGGGGCGTACTCTTTTGCGTGCTCTCCCAGCATCCCCTCCACCAGGTTATTCAGCCAGGTAACAATGTACTCCAGAGCCGCCTGCCGCTTACTGATTCCATGTACTTTCAGGTTTCTCGTCAGGATCAGGGAGAGAAGTACCAAAAATGCCATGATGATCCAGGTTACAACCACAGACTCTGCCACGCCGATGCCGCCGAACACCGGTATCGTAAACACGGTTTCGCAATTCAGCTCTTCCATCAGGCCTTCTGCCAAATTCTCCATAACACCTTTTCCTTCCTTTCTTATGTTTTTGCGCACAGATCCTCCGAACAGCCTGTGCTGCGGTTCCAACCAAAAACCGTAAACCACAGCCAGAAAGCCGGCTGTCGGCTGCGCTGCGGAAGTCCGGTCCATGCCAAGATTTCTGAATGAAACAGATTAAGCCCCTAAGGGCTCCTGGTTCATGGCAATTTTCCGGCATTGCCTTTCCTTCCTTTCTGTATTATACTCATGGAATAGAAAGATGTAAAATGTATTTTTAAGATTTTTATTATATCATTTTTGTATTACTGAAGAAGACGTATTGACAGCTTCCGGCACTTTAAAAAGGAGAATATATGGCGATTTCATACGATTACTACCGCATTTTTTATTACGTGGCAAAATACAAGAACTTTACCCAGGCAGCTAATGCCCTAATGAACAATCAGCCGAACATTTCCCGCTCCATCAGCAATTTGGAGCATGAGCTGGGCTGCCGTCTCTTTGTCCGTTCCAATCGGGGCGTCACCCTGACTCCGGAAGGCGAAAAATTATACGCCAGAGTGGCTGTGGCGCACCGCCAGCTTCAGGCAGCCGAGGCAGAGCTTGCAAAAGAGAGGAGCCTGCAGAGCGGCATGATTTCTATAGGAGTCAGCGAGACAGCCCTGCATGTCCTCCTGCTCTCCAGGCTTCAGGACTTTCACAAAACTTACCCTGGGATTCGCATCCGTATTTCCAGCGTTTCCACTCCCCAGGCCATCACCGCTCTGAGATCCGGCCTGGTAGATTTCGCTGTGGTAACTACGCCCACAAAGATTATACGGCCTTTGGAGGAAATCATTCTCCGCCAGTATCAGGAAGTCCTCATAGGAGGCCCCCGTTTTAAAGCTCTTCAAAACCGCACTCTCTCCTTAAAGGAGCTGTCCTCCTACCCGCTGATCCTTATGAACAGTCAGTCCAACACTCACGACTTTTATATGCGGTTCTTTCTGGAACACGGCATAACCTTCCAGCCGGAGATCGAAGCCTCCTCCGTGGATCAGATTTTTCCCATGATAAAAAACGATCTGGGCCTCGGCTTCCTGCCGGAGGATATGATTCGGGAGGCTGTCCGCGAGGGGGAGGTTTTTCCTCTGAAGCTTGAATATAAGATTCCCATGCGTTCCGTGTGCCTGATCCGGGATGCGGACCGGCCCATGAGCATTTCCGCCACGGAGCTGGTAAAGCTTCTGCGCAGTTCTTAAGAACCAGAATGAGAAAGAGGCTGGCGCATGTCAATGCGCAGCCCCTTTGATCGATACTATAGTATTGTTCTTGTTCTCAGCCGTTCCACTCTTTCAGCCAAACCAGCATTTCGCCCTCGCCCCGGTTGTTCCAGCAGTAGTAAGGAACCGCTGTAAATTCCACCTCTTCCACCAGAGGCTTTTCTTCACTATAGAGTCCTCCCTTCCAGGAGTCTCCGCTGATCCTTCTGCCCTTTCCCTTTACCTTAACGATTCCTCCTAAAAGATCTGACTCTTCCTCGGTAAGAGGCTTCTCCGTATCGGCAAAAATAGCCGGAAGGTTGTCCCCATTATCCGCTTCCTCCAGGCAGTACACCAGAGGACCTCTCATAATAGCAGCCTTTCCGGAATCCGCCCTCACCTGTGGATTTGCGTACAGATATCTGGGAGGCGCCTGGAAGCTAACTCGGATCTCTCCATCCTTTTTCATGAAAACCCGGCAGTATCCCTTCTCGGTTTGCTCTGTTTCCATTCCTGGACACAGAACCTGGTACTCTCTGGCATAATCGGGAATTCTCAGGAAAATTTCCGCTCCCTTTTCCGGCACTCCGGCTACCTCCAGCACAAATTGGTTCTCCCAGGGGAAACGGGTTGACAGTTTAAGAGAAACCTCACCGTCCTTCACCAGCACCTTCGTTTCATTGGAAACGAACAGATTCACGAAAATCTGGTTCTGCTCCGAATCCACCCCGTAGATGTACTGTCCCAGGGAAGCCAGCGTTCTGGCAATGTTAGGCGGGCAGCAGGCCACGCCGAACCATTTCTGCCGCACTGCCTTTACGTGTTTCTTGGAAGTTCCGTCCATGCAGGCAGGCGGCCATACCTCCAGCGGATTTACGTAGAAAAAGCTTTTCCCGTCCAGGGCGATCCCCGCCAGAACCGTGTTGTAAAGAGCTCTCTCCGCCACGTCTATGTAACGGCTCTCTCTGGTAATCTGGTTCATCCTCAGCCCGAACAGCGCCAGCCCGATGGATGCGCAGCTCTCAGAGTAATTGTATTCATTGGGGAGATCATAGTCCACCGTGAACCGTTCCAGGATTCCAGAAGACCCGATGCCTCCAGTAATATACATTCTCTTCTGGGTCATGTTTTCCCACAGTGTCTCACAGGCCCGCAGAAGCTCCTGATCCTGATAAGCCTCCGCAAGATCTGCCATGGCGCAGTACAGATATACGGCCCGCACAGCATGTCCCTCCGCCGTGGTCTGCTGCCGCACTGGAAGATGGGACTGGGAATAAGCCGGCGTATAGTCCGCAAACTCAGGGAAAATCCTCTTATAATCTGGCCTTGCGAACTCCTGAAGGAAGTAGTTTTCCCCTACGCCTCTGGCATCCACGAAGTATTTCGCCTGGTCCAGGTACTTCTTGTTTCCGGTCGCCTGATACAGCTTGATCAGACCGATCTCCACTTCCTCATGCCCCGGATACCCGTGAATCTTTCCTTCCTCAAATCCAAAGGTATCACAGATCAGATCTGCAAACCTGCACATACAGTCCAAAAACTTCCGTTTTCCGGTGCCCCTGTAATAGGCCACCGCCGCTTCCATCATATGGCCGGCCGTGTACAGTTCATG
>LHCFI01400__coassemble_1674_pt1 | contig 23780 bp, 25 predicted proteins | sample LHCFI01400__metabat2_low_PE_038 | metagenome-assembled genome bin LHCFI01400 | reverse complement strand
TTATATAAGTGTTATTTATATTATACAAAGGACCTCTCTAAGGGATCTTGATCTCTACAGTTCCGAACCGGTCTTTTTCTTGAGAATAGCAGAATTTTCTTTTTATTATTCTACAAAATGTAGATAAAAAAGGAGCAGTGCGATCCATGCCGAGCTTTTGCTCCATAGAAAAAAGCCAGGAGCAGATATATCTGCTCCTGGCCCTATGAAACTTATATGCAATTTTACACAAGCTTCAGTGTGTTCAGTTTTACGCCCGGCCCCATAGTAGGTGCAATCGTCACGCTCCTTAAGAACTGACCCTTTACTGCTGCCGGTCTGGCTTTATTAATTGCTTCAATAAGCGTCTGGAAGTTGTCGGTTAACTGCTCCTCTGTGAAAGAAGCTTTTCCAATTGGCACGTGGATAATATTCGTCTTGTCCAATCTGTATTCAATCTTACCGGCTTTGATATCGTTGACCGCCTTGGTTACGTCCATGGTAACGGTGCCTGCCTTGGGGTTGGGCATCAGGCCCTTCGGTCCAAGGATACGGCCCAGACGTCCAACAACGCCCATCATGTCCGGTGTAGCAACTACTACATCAAAATCCAGCCATCCTTCGTTCTGGATCTTGGGAAGAAGCTCTTCTGCCCCAACGTAATCAGCCCCTGCAGCCTGTGCCTCATCTGCCTTTGCGTTCTTCGCGAATACAAGGACGCGAACCTTCTTACCGGTTCCGTGAGGAAGCACAACGGCTCCACGAATCTGCTGGTCAGCATGACGTCCATCACAGCCTGTTCTGATATGAACTTCGATTGTCTCATCAAATTTTGCTACCGCTGACTTCTTAGCCAGTGCGATTGCATCTTTTACATCGTAGAGAGCAGCCCGGTCGATAGATTTAGCCGCCTCTGCGTATCTTTTTCCTCTTTTCATATTAAATAACCTCCTGGTGGTATTTGCGGGAATATCCCTCCCACTTTGTTCCTGCGTTTACGTCTCAGACAAGTCTCGGGATTAATCTTCTACAACGATTCCCATGCTTCTTGCTGTTCCTGCGATCATGCTCATAGCAGCTTCAACACTTGCGGCATTAAGATCCGGCATCTTCATCTCAGCAATCTCACGAACCTTATCCTTGGAAATGGTAGCTACTTTTGTCTTGTTGGGAACGCCTGAACCTGACTTCAGGTTGCATGCCTTCTTCAGAAGCACTGCTGCAGGCGGAGTCTTTGTGATGAAGCTGAAGCTTCTGTCAGCATATACCGTAATTACAACCGGGATGATCAGGTCGCCCTTATCAGCGGTTCTGGCATTAAACTCCTTCGTAAACTGAACAATGTTCACGCCGTGCTGACCGAGAGCCGGTCCTACAGGCGGAGCTGGTGTTGCTTTACCAGCAGGAATCTGTAATTTAATATAACCTGTTACTTTTTTTGCCATGTCAAGGCACCTCCTATGTGGTAATGTCGGGAGTCTTCAGTCCCTCCCACGCCGGCTTTCGGCCGGGTTTTCTGTTACATTTTTCTGATATCTGTGAAACTGATCTCAACCGGTGTTTCACGTCCAAACAGTTCAACATTGATCGTAACGCTCTTCTTGCTCTGGTTCATAGACTGAATCACACCTACCGTGTCTTTCCAGACACCGCCGATTACAGTGACCATGTCTCCTTCAGCAAAATCCACTTCGATGTTGGCTGCCTGAATACCAAGGTTAAACATCTCCGTCTCTGTAAGGGGCACCGGTTTCGATCCAGGTCCGACAAAACCCGTCACGCCCCGTGTATTGCGCACAACGTACCAGGTATCGTCATTCATGACCATATTGAGAAGCACGTAGCCCGGAAACATCTTCTTCTGAACCGTTTTCTTAACTCCGTTTTTCACTTCCACCACATCCTGAAGAGGGACCCTGACTTCCAGGATCTGATCCTCCAGATGGCGGTTTTCAATGGTTTTCTCAATATTGGCCTTTACCTTGTTCTCATACCCGGAATAAGTATGAACTACATACCAGTTCGCATCTGCCATACAATCACCTTTGTCCTTACTTATTTTAGAAACTGATGTTTACCAAAATATCCACACCGTACTGGAAGATGAAATCCAGAATGGCTATAATCACTCCCAGCACAATCGAAACAGCAACAACGGCTCCTGTCTGTTTTGCCAGTGATTTACGGTCCGGCCAGATAATCTTCTTAAACTCAGACTTCAGGCCCTCAAACCAGCTTTTCTTAGGACCCTTCCGGGTCTTCTCAGCCTTAGCGGCTTTCTCAGCTTTTACCATATCTTCACTTCCTTATACACAGTTGCCCGTTATTTGGTTTCTTTGTGTAATGTGTGTTTCCTGCAGAAACGGCAGTATTTCTTCGTTTCCATTCTGTCAGGATGTGTTTTCTTATCCTTTGTCGTGTTGTAATTACGCTGTTTACAATCCGTACATGCCAATGTAATTCTAACGCGCACAACCTCCACCTCGCTCTCTTAATTTTAAGTTTTAGGCACAAAAAAAAAGCCTGCTTCCATACGCCTGTCTAGCATACCATACATAGACAGACATCGTCAAGAGCTTTTTTGCTGTTTGTTATGATATCGCAACAGTACAGCCCGTATCATACCTAATGGCTGACCTGTTACGTGATATCTTCCCCCGCAGCACGGCCTTTCAGCCCATACATGGCCGCAGGAGAAGGCTTAAGATATTCTCTTTCTACAGATAGTGGATCTTATATCTGGCGTTCCCATCCTCCCCGATCTCCATCATGATATAGCTGGGCCGGCGTCCTTCCTGCCTGGGAAAGGAGAGACTTCCCGGATTAAGAATAGTAAGCTCCGGATCGTCCTGATTGACAAAGGGTCTGTGAGTGTGCCCGAACATGACCACATTGCAGCCGTTGGCTTTGGCATCCTCCACCAAATCCCTGGTTCCCACAGATACATAGTAATAGTGTCCATGGGTAAGCATAATCCTGTAGCCTCCAATCTCCACCATATCCACCTTCGGCAAATGGGAAAAGAAGTCGCAGTTTCCCGCCACAATATGGAGGGGACATGTGATAATCTCCCGAATATAGTCCTCTCCCCCTTCTGAATCTCCCAGGTGGATCACATGATCCGGCATCGGCATCTGTGACAAAATCAGTTCTAAATTCTCCTCACGTCCATGCGTATCGCTCACAACCAGAATTCTCATCTTCTCTCTCACCATCCCTAAAGTATTTTCTGCAGCTGCTCCTTCATCTGACGCAGCGCTTTGCCTCTGTGACTCAGCTCATTCTTCTGCTCAGGAGTAATCTCCGCAGAAGTACACTTCCATTCCGGCAGATAAAAAATCGGGTCGTAGCCAAAGCCGTTGGCTCCCTTGATGTCATGGGCGATTGTGCCCTCCATAACTCCCCGGCTGGTGATAATCCTCCCATCGGGAAAAGCGCAGGCGATGCTGCACACAAACCTGGCGGTGCGCTGTTCTTCAGGCACCCCTTCAAGCTTCTCGATCAAAGCCCTGTTCTTAATATCATAGGAAGTATCTTCCCCCATATAACGGGCCGAATAAATTCCCGGCGCTCCCGAAAGCCAGTCGATCTCCAGCCCCGAATCGTCCGCCATGGCCATCTCCCCGGTCAGCTCCATAACCGTTTTGGCTTTAATTATGGCATTCTCTTCAAAGCTCTTTCCATCCTCCACTATATCAGCTTCCACTCCCGCTTCCTTCATGGACACTACCGGAACCGGAAGGTCGGCAAGGATCATTCGGATTTCTTTCATCTTACCTGGATTGCCCGTGGCAAATATAATTCGTTTCATCGGATCCCTTCCCAGCTTCTTCATTTCATTAATCTTAATAACGCCTCAGCTTGCACAGCGAGGCGTATATATTCGTTACTGTAAACAGTAATGCATTTCATATGATTATAGCACAACCCTTCCCGCTCTGTAAACACCGTATTTCAGGAGGTAAAAGCCTTCAGGCAGACATTGCTGCCGTATTTCGTCTGGGTCTGCTCCCATTTTCGTCCATCGGGGCTGATATAGCTCTCTTTTCCCTGAAGGGTCACACCCTGGGAATACTCATCAGCGGCATACTCCACAGCCACAGGGGACGTTTCCCCGGCTGTTCTGACCCGTACTGCCACGGCAAACCTCTCCCCTGCCTCCAGGGTCTGGGGAGTCTGAAAATCCACCGTATAATACCCTGGATATTCCAAAGCGCCGGACTGGACATAGACCATCTCGGAAAAGGACTCTTCATCAAGGAAATCACGAACCAGATAAAGTTCATAAACCGTGTCGTCTCCCGCAGCATAAAATCCCACTGCCTCCAGCTCTTCCTGGCCCTTTGCAGTATAAACATTGGAAAACCAGCAGGTTTCCGCACCGTACCCCTGCTGCCCAAGCCAGCCGTATACATCGTGCTGATAGATATTGCCGTAATTGTCCGCCGGGTCAATTCTGGTGTAGGCCAGACCGCTCCCAGCTATGTTGGCATCTTCATAAGAAACATAAAAGATCCCCTCCTGCCCGAAATCTTCCCCCCATGTATTCAGGCAGATAAAGGCTCCATCCCTGCCAGGATCCCTGGCAAAAGATTCTCTGGGAAAGGAGTCGTCCCAGCCCAGAATCAGCACATCGTGATCCTGCGTCTCTTTCTGGGGATAATAATAGGCTGAAGCGGAAGAATTATAATACTCGGCTCCTTCCTCCGTCACGGCCCGGTTCATATACAGTGAGGTCTGAATCGCACCGAACTCCATAATCTTTTCCTTGATCTCTTCCAGCTCCGCCCCCTGAAGCATTTGGATCTCCTGGACATGCACTGATTGGGAAAGGCCCTGGGGCGAGACGCCGTCGCCGCTGGGATCCTCTTCTTCTGTCACCGGCCCCAGCCAACTGCTTAGGTACGCCATAATCATCACGTAATCTCCGCCTTCTTCCAGACCGGAAGAAAATGCGTCTCCCAGGGCTATATGTTCTCCTGAAAATACCGTGCGCTCTTCCGGAAGCAGAGATGCTTCCAGGGCTGAGGCAGCCGTAAGGGCCCAGCAGGTTCCATCGCTTCCCTGACTCCTTACCAAAGGCTTCCTCCCCTGCTCCCCGCTGTTCCAGTAGGCCGGCAGGCTTTTCTCTCCTTCGCCAGCCTCTTCTGAGGCCGCCTCCGCCCTCTCCCAATGTACTGCCGAAAGGTTCAGTGCAAGGAAAAAAGCCGCCGTCAGTCCCAGAAGCTTCACCGCTCTCTTCAAATTATTCCCCCTTATTTCTTCTGGGCGGTTTCGGTCCCAGATACTGATAGTAATACGTCTTTATCATTCCATTATAGATTTTTCTGTTTTTATCCGCTTTTTTGCCTATATATTTTTCCGCCTGGTCATAAGATGTAATAATATATTTTGACCATGTATCCAAACGTTCAAAGGCCCTCCCCATCTCCTGGTAGAGTCCAGGCAAAGCCGCTTTTTCTTCAAGCCGCTCCCCATAAGGCGGATTCGTTATAATGAATCCATACTTCTTCGGATGACTCAGCTCTTTTACATCTCTCTGCTGAAAATGAATCAGTTTCTCTACTCCCGCAAGCTTTGCGTTGGCTCTGGCCGTCTTGACAGCTTCCGGATCCAGGTCATAGCCCTGAATATCCGTACTGACCTCCAAATCCACCAAATCCTCCGCCTCTTCCCTGGCCTGGCTCCAGAGATTTTCTGGAATTACATTGGTCCATTTTTCCGCCAGAAAGGCTCGTCTCATTCCCGGCGCCATGCCCGCTGCCATCATAGCCGCCTCAATGGGAAATGTGCCGCTTCCGCAGAAAGGATCCAGCAGAATCCTGTCCTTCTTCCAGGGAGTCAGCCCGATCAGGGCCGATGCCAGCGTCTCGGAGATAGGTGCCTTGGCCGTCAGCTTTCTGTATCCCCTTTTATGCAGAGATTCACCGGAAGTATCCAGGCCGATCACCGCCTCGTCCTTCATAAAAAACACCCTCACAGGATAATCCGGACCGTCTTCAGGAAACCAGGAAAGATTGTATACCGCCTTCATCCGTTCTACCATGGCTTTCTTCATAATGGACTGAATATCCGAAGGACTGAAAAGCTTGCTTTTTACGGTAGCAGCCTTCGCCACCCAAAACCTGGCGTTTGAGGGCAGATATCTCTCCCAGGGCAGCTCCTTTGTCCCCTGAAACAATTCTTCATACGTCTCCGCATGAATCTGACCCACTTTCAAAAGCACCCGTTCTCCTGATCTTAGAAATACGTTCGCCAGGCAGACCGCCTCAGCATCGCCCAGGAACGTCACTCTTCCGTCCTCCACCTGGCTGATCTCATATCCCAGATCCATAATCTCTCTTTTAAGAACCGCTTCCGTGCCAAAATGGCAGGGAACCATTAATTCAAATCTCTCCATCTCTTCTCCTGCCAATTCTTACAGTTCGCACTCCTGGATCACATGTCCCTCAAAATCCTTTATGGTAAATACGCCTTTATCCAGCACAGCGTATGTAGGCGGATTCCCCTCTTTAGGAATGGACACAGAACCGGGATTTAAGATCCAGATGCCTTTTTTCTTCTCACAGCGCAGTACATGGGTATGGCCGTGGAGAAGGACGTCCCCTTCTTTCATGGGAGGAAGATTTTTTTCATTATAGATATGTCCGTGAGTCGCATAGATCACCTTTTTCCCTGAGAAAAGCAGCATATAGTCTGCCAGCACAGGAAACTCCAGCACCATCTGATCCACCTCTGCCTCGCAGTTGCCCCGGACTGAATAAATCTCCTGCTTTCTCTCATTCAGCATCCCAATCACTTCCTTGGGCGCATACTCCCTGGGGAGATCGTTTCTGGGGCCATGATACAGAACATCCCCCAAAAGAACCATCCGCTTTGCCCCTTCCTTCTCATACGCTTCCAGCAGCTTTCTGCAGTAATAAGCAGATCCGTGTATATCAGACGCAATTAAAAGCCTCATATTTCCTCCTTTCAGGCCCTGCGGCCTGTTACATGTATGGTATCACTATCTTAATGCCTGTCCCTCTCCGTGTCAATCCGAAACTGCTGTCAGAATTCTCCGCTTTCCTCTGCATCCAGTCAGCGGCACCAGCATTTTGCCGCACCCATACGCACATCCGCATACGGGCACGGCATCCGATTTTTTTATTTCACCAAGTTTTTTCCCCGGTATGCGCGAATCCCGCCCACCACCGTCTTTACTCTGTATCCTCTGCGGGACAGCTCTCTGGCTACCGCCATGCTCATCCCGCCCCGCTGGCAGTAAAGAACCAGCCCTGTGCTTAAAGCTGGAAGATTCCTCCCGAATTCTCCTGAAGGAACATTGACTGCCCCTTTAATATGGCCTTCTCTGTATTCCTTCTGCGTCCGCAGATCAATTACCATAAAACCAGGAGCGTTTACGTAAGAATCCAGTTCTTTGGCAGAAATATTCTCCACCATGATCGCCACCTCCACTCCTCTTTAGGAGGTCCCCTGCAGCAAAGCTTCAGCAATTCACTGATTTCCTGCATGCAGCGAAAAACCTCCACACTCTATCATATGTGGAGGTTTCCGCTTCGCCACTGATTCCAGAATGCCGGCGGCATTCTTACTGCAAGGCGTATCTCAGATTAAGCTTCGCAGCCTTTTGGCCCGCCAAATAGCTGCTATTCTTCTTCGTTGTAAGCGCTGTAGGCGTTAGACGTATGAGTATTTTCCATACCAGAGTTCTTGCTGCTGTCAGAGCAGTTAGATGCCTTGGAAGAATTTTTATTTTTTGATTTTGTACTTACATTCTGCACTGAGTCGTGGCAGTTTGTGCCGGAATTCTGCATCTGATTTTTGGAATTTGTGTTTTTAGCCATTTTTCATGCCTCCTGTTGTTAATTTTTAATACGTTCTTAGTATTCCAATAATTTTATAAAATATGTATTGCAATTTTATGGAAATTATATTATAATCACTCTTGTAAAAAGAATTTACCCTTCAAAACAATTTTTTTTACAAACCCCTTATTAATTATTTATACTCCCCTCGGAACGGCTGGTAGCTCCCCTACCGGCCGTTTCACGTTGGCTTAAAATCAGGGTTTTTCGAGGTTTTGGCCGTTTCCAAGAGGCTGTGAAAAATGGCTTCCGAAATCCGGTTTTACACCCATTTTACACCCACCCGCCAAAAATGACAGACTGTTCCGGCAGCCTGACCGCACGTCTTTTCAAAGTATTTCAGCAAGTTTCTGAATTTCATCAGCCTTTGTATCCGGCAAAACGTGACTGTAAATATCCATCGTCATAGAAATTTCTCTGTTCTTCCAGGCGCATTACCCGTACCATATTCTTTCTTCCTGCCTTATTCGGAAAGACTTCTTATAAACTTCCAGATAATTTTCATCAGAGAGTAAGATTAGGGCAGATTTCCTCAAATAGTGCGTGTTTTACGCCGCAAGCTCCAGCTCCTTTTCTGTGCTGGCAAGATAACCGTATTTCTTAGCCGATTGGCCGTTTGATGTTGCGATCAGCGCCTTTTTATCAGGCAGCTTCTGATATAGCTTTTTCTCATATATTGTGATATGCTGAAAGTCAAAAGCCCGCTGCTAGAACGGGGCATCAAACTTGCCGTGCTGCAGAGCAACGGGGTATTTGGCCCTTGCGGCAGGCGCCAAATATCCATGCAATCATGGCTGCTTGGCTCGTTTCCTGCGGGAATAAAAGGAGGCTGATATTATGTTTCAAAATAAAATAGCGGTTATTACAGGCGGCGCCCAGGGCATCGGGAAATGTATTGCAGAAGAGTTTAAGAAAAACGGAGCGGCTGTCTGCATCATTGACAAACAGCCAAACAGCTATTTCACCGGGGATTTAGCGGAAAAAGAAACCCTAAGCCATTTTGCGGAGAAAGTTATTGCAGAACACGGAAAGGTGGACTATCTGATTCACAATGCGCTTCCCCTGATGAAAGGAATCTCTGAATGCTCCTACGAGGAATTTAATTATGCCCTGCGGGTAGGCGTAACGGCGCCCTTCTACCTTACCAAGCTTTTTCTTCCCTATTTTCCTCCTGGTGCGGCCATTGTGAATATCTCCTCTTCCCGTGACCGTATGAGTCAGCCCCAGACGGAAAGCTATACCGCTTCCAAGGGCGGGATTGCGGCACTTACCCACGCCCTGGCAGTCACTTTGGGAGGAAAAGTCAGGGTAAACTCTATTTCTCCCGGCTGGATCGATACCGCTTACACGGAGTATGCAGGTGCGGATGCTTTTCAGCATCCTGCGGGCCGGGTGGGGAATCCTCTGGACATCGCCAATATGGTGCTGTATCTCTGCTCTGAGAAAGCAGGCTTTATCACTGGGGAAAATATATGTATTGACGGCGGAATGACAAAACAGATGATCTACCACGATGATTTTGGCTGGACATTGAATGGGGAGGGCATGTAATGGGCTGCCCCGCTTTATACGGCCATGGAAAATCTGGGAGAACAGTTAAATCCAAAACAAGCGCCAGCCGGGAGCAATACGGCTGGCGCTATATTTTCAAAGCGTCTCCCCCTGAACAAATTCATAGGGAAGAATTTTACATAATTCAGCCGGATCTGTCTCTTCTCCGGCTGTCTTTTTTTCTATTAAATCAAACAAAAGGTGCACTGCCGTCTGCGCCACCGCATCCACGGAATTGGAAATAGTCACAAGCCTGGGCGAAACGTATTCCAGAGTATCGATATTATCAAACCCTATAATTCCGTAATCCTCCGGCGGCTCTTTCCCGCAGCTATACAGTTTCTTCATAATATCCAGGGCGAAATTATCTGCAGTGCAGAGAAAGGCGGTTCTCTCTCTTTGGTTTACCAGCTCTTCTACTTTTTCCAGATAAGACCAGTCCAGCAGATATTCCGTCCGCAGCCAGGGGTACATTCCTGCCGCCTCCTGAAACCCCATGAGACGCTGTCTATGGACGTAAGCATTCTGGGCTTCTCCCGGCTCCAGGGCCGGACAGACGAAAACCAGCTTCTGATATTTCTTTTTTACCGCCCTCCGTACCGCTTCTCCCATAGCCGCTTTCTCATCGATGCTCACAAATGGAAGCCCCTCTGCGATTTTATTGTCTACCGAGACAAGAGGCGTATCCAGGCTTTCCAAAAAATCCCGGTATGCTTCCCCCTCGTTTACTGAAGACAGAATAATACCATCCATATGGTAGGCGGCCAGCCTTGTAAGCTGCTCCCTCTCCATCTGCCGGTCATTCCCATGCAGCATAATGTTCATGCAGTACCCCCGCCGGTTCACTTCCGTTCCTATGGCGCTGAGCATCTCTGCAAAGTACTGATTCTTCACGTCCAGCACAACGATCCCAATATTGAAGGTCCGTCCTTTTACCAGGCCTCTGGCCAGGAGATCCGGCCTATAGTCATGCTCCCTGGCCATTTTTAAGATCCTCTCCTTGGTATCTGGATGAATCCTGCCCTCCCCGCTTAACGCTCGGTGTACCGTAGTGCGGGAAACTCCGCATAACTGCGCCAGATCCTTCGTTGTAATCCCCACTGTTTTCCTCCTGTTATGGTAAGACATCTTCTCCATATCTTACCATATTTTTCAGGAAATAACCACTTATCTTTTACCCAGGGAAATGCGGATCATCTGGAAGGACAGCGGCTCCAGCTCGCATTCCAGCTTATTTCCCGCAAGCCTGTAGTTGGCAAGCTCTCTGGGAACCACCGTATTATGCTCCTTCTGATTAGTGGCTTTTTTGTCCTGGTGCCACAGTCCTCTGGAGTCTGTCACATCTGAAAGCTCAAACATCTGAAACTCCGCTTCCACCATGGCCGCCTGTTCACCCCTGTTTACCATAAAGAGAACCAGTTCCTTTTTCTCCGGGTTGTACACAGTCACATGATCCACATAAGGAACCTCATCAAATCCCGCCGCCTCATAGGACGGTCCCACAAAGCGCTCTTCCAGGACGATTCCTTTGCCATATTCAGCCATAAAGGCGAAAGGATAAAAAATAGGCTGTAACCAGACTTCCCCTCCCCGCTCTGTCATAATACATGCGCTGACATTAGCCAAAAGAGACTGGCAGGCGATCTTCACCCTGCCGGAATAGCGAATGAAATTCATGAGCATGCTGGCAAAAAGCAGGGCATCTTCCATGGTATAGATCTGTTCGCTGATGGCCGGGGCAATCCGCCAGGGATGATCCTCCACATACTTTTGAACCTCTTTATCCGGGATGGCCCAGACGCCCCACTCATCAAAGCAGATGTCCAGCTTTTTCCTGCTTCTGCGCCGCACCATCTCTACATCGCAGATACTGGTCACGGTCTGGATATATCTCTCCATATCCATGGACTGAGCCAGGAAAGCGGCTGTCCCTCTATCCTGTCCCCCGTAATACTGATGGAGAGAAATATAGTCAGAACAGTCATAAGCGTGAGAAAGAACGATCCTTTCCCATTCTCCGAAGGTGGCGTTGGTGGACATGGAGCTGCCGCAGACCACCAGCTCAATTCCAGGATCCAGAATCTTCATGGCTTTTCCTGTTTCATATGCCAGTCTTCCATACTCTTCCGCCGTCTTATGTCCAATCTGCCAGTCTCCGTCCATTTCATTCCCCAGGCACCAGGTTTTAATCCCATAGGGTTCCTTCTGCCCGTACTGGCAGCGCAGATCGCTGTAATAGGAACCCTCCGGCCTGTTGCAGTATTCCAACAAAGAGAGGGCGTTTTCAATCCCCTTTGTGCCGAGATTTACTGCAAAAATCGGAGAGACACCCGCAGCTTTGATCCACTTCATAAATTCGTCTGTGCCCACCTCATTTGTCTCTATGCTCTTCCATGCCAAATCCAGCTTTCTGGGCCGTCTGTCCCGGGGGCCGATTCCGTCCATCCAGTCGTAATTGGACACAAAGTTCCCGCCCGGATACCGCACAGTTGTAACTCCCATCTCTTTTACTTTCTCCATTACGTCCCGGCGAAAGCCATTTTCATCTGCGCTGGAATGAGAGGGCTCATAGATGCCTGAATACACCACACGCCCCATATGTTCCACGAAAGAGCCGTAAATTCTCGGGTCAATCTGATTCTTCTGAAATTCTTTATGTACCAATATTTTTGTCTTTTCCATTTCTCATAGCCCTCGTGTTAAAATAGATTTGTTTCTTTTATTCTTTCATACCGGAGGTGGCGATCCCTTCCATGAAGAATCTCTGTCCGAAAAGGAAGAGAATCAGCAGAGGCGCCACGGATATGACAGTGGCCGCAAGGGTGGGACCAAACCGGATGGAGTTCGTTCCTACCAGAATTGCAAGTCCCGCCGACAGGGTACGCATGTCCACAGATGTGGTCAGCATCATGGGATACAGCAGATCATTCCAGTTATTCATGAAATGATAGATTCCCAGCGTCACCAATGCCGGTTTAGACAGAGGAAGGATAATCCTGGAATAAATTTTCCATTCCCCCATTCCATCAATTCTTGCCGCCTCATCCAAAGATTTCGGAATCCCCGTAAAGAAAGATGTAAGCATGTAGATTCCATAAGCGCTGGCTGCTCTTGGAAGAATCAGCCCCGCATACGTATCTAATATCCGCAGATTAAACTCTTCCAAGTACAGAGGAATCATCACTACCTGAAAGGGAATCATCATGGTCAGCAAAATAATGCCAAATAAAATGTTGCGCCCTTTAAACCGCATTCTGGCAAAAGCATATGCTGCCATAGAATCAAAAAACAGACTGATCACCGTAACCCCCGCCGCAAACAGGATCGTATTCTTCAGCATTTTCAATACTGGTATTGTGTTTACCACATATTCATACTGCGTCATAACCCACTGGCTGGGGAAAAAAGCGGGCGGCCACTTAATCACGTCCGCATCGGATTTAAATGAGGATACTAAAAGCCATACCAAGGGCAGGAGTACGAGAAAAAAAACTGCCAGCAGGACAACATACCCTACAGCCCCAAACAAACGGATTTTTCTCTTTTTCATTCCTCTGCACCTCCCTGACGAAAGGCATATTTTCTTAATACAAATGTCAGCACAGCAATGATCATGAACAGATACACAGCAATCGCCGAAGCATATCCTAAATCATATGGAGCCGTCTGGAAGCCTCTGTTATAAATATACCCTACCAATGTCTCCGTACTGTTCTGCGGTCCGCCGCTGGTCATTACATAAATCTGGTCAAACACCTGAAGGGAACCAATCAAAGTAGTCACTACACAGAAGCCTATGGTCTCCCGGATTCCCGGAATGGTTACGTAAAAAAATTTTTGAATCCCGTTCGCTCCGTCCAATTCCGCCGCCTCATACAAAGAGTTTGAAACCCCAAGCGCCGCTGCCGAAAGTACCGTCAGAGTATAGCCGAACCCTTTCCAAACCGTAACCAATATGACCGTCGGCATAGCCCACTGTACACTGGAAAGAAGATTCGGAACCTGAACTCCCAGCTTACTCAGGAGGTACGGCAGCATCCCGTAATTCGCATTCAGCAGCATGGACCACATGATACTGATGGCAGTCATAGAACACACATACGGCAGATAGAAGGAGGTTCGCAGAATTTTGTGGAACCGTGTATTTTTCGTCATAAACATTACCAGAAGCAAAGCCAGGAGTACTTGCAAAGGCACCTCCAGCACGGCAAAATACAGCGTGTTGAACATAGCATTCCCCACCCTCTGATCCTGGAACATCCTCAGATAATTTTTCAGCCCCGCAAAAGAAATATCATTCATATAGATATCAATATTCATAAGGCTGATAAAAAGTGCGCCGAACAGCGGAATAAAGACAAAAACCGTCAATATAACAAGGGAGGGCGCTATAAACAGATATGCTGACTTCCGATTATGAAATCTGGAAGTTTTTTTCTTTATGCCTTTCCTTTCATTTCCCATGATAAAACTCCCTTATAACCAATCTCCTTATAACAGCCATGGCTTAGCCGTCCTTTTTAGGACGGCTAAAAATTCATGGCAGTCTGTTTGAGTTCAAAATCTTCCTTTTACTTTCCCGCAATAATTCCATCCAGCGTATCGGAAGCTTCCTGCAGGCACTCTGTCACGTCAGAACCCGATAAAATCTTCTCAATCATGGGCACCATTACGTCATTGTCGATCTGGCTGCCGATGGAAAGATTCAGATGCCAGTCACGACCGATCTCAGAGGCTTCTGACACATCCAGAAGGATGTCATTTGCCTGAATTTCTTCATCTTCCAGAACAGAATAAGACCATACCGGGAATCCATTTCTGTTAGACCATTCCTTCAGGGTCGCATCTGACAGCCAGTATGCCATGAATTTGTAAACAGCCTCTCTGGTGGCATCGTCCGCTCCTGCCGTCAGCATGTAGGAGCAGCCGCCTTCAGGAGAGTAAGCCCCATCGCTTCCAGCCGGAATCGCCGTGATCCCATAATTAATTCCCAACTGATTTAAACCATTGATGTTCCAGGGACCACTTGTATACATAGCGATCTGTCCCGCCTGGAACATAGTGTCCGCATCCACTGCTGTGAGTCCCTGCGGCGTCGCTCCTTCGTTGACCGCAAGATTCTGAATCCATGTAAGCGTGTCAATGTTTTCCTGAGAGTTAATCAGATTTTCTGTACCGTCTTCACTGATTACATCTCCGCCATTTGCCCAAAGATATTGGATAAACCAAACAGAATCCATGGGGAAGGCAAGGCCATACTGATTCTTGGATGCATCCGTACAAGCAAGCGCATACTCTTCCATCTCATCTAAAGTTGTGGGCGGAGCTTCTGGATCCAAGCCGGCAGCTTCAAAAATATCTTTATTGTAATACAGATACTGCAGATTATACTGCATTGGCACTCCGTACAATGTGTCGCCTATATATGATTTTTCCAAAACGTTCTCATAAAAATTGCTCTCGTCAATACCCGTAGTCTCCCAGAAATCGCTGATATCTTCAATCAACCCGTTTTCTGCATACTGCTGAAGGAATTCAATTCCCACCAGGACAAAAGAAGGACCAGTGCCTGTAGAAACCGCACTAGGCAGTCTCGCCTGAAGCGTGTCATTGTCCATAATATCCAATTCCACAGTAATATTATCTTCATTTGTCTCATTATAATTGTTTACAAGCTCCCGAAGCACATCGCCGTCAGAGCCTGTAAAGGGCGCCCATACAGAAAGGGTGATCGGTTCAGAAGAAGACTCTTCCGCAAATACCGTGCTCCCCGCAAAAGCTCCCGCTGCCAGGGACGCAGCCAAAAGTAAACTCATCGCTGTCTTTTTCATCTTTTTACCTCCATTTTGTAATGTTGTTCACCTGCGTGTTTCTTGCGTACACGTGTACATTTTTCTCTGAAAGAGAAAGACGTTTCCAGAAGTCACCGCTGTCTTATTTTTCTGTCCTATCCTTCAGACTTCTATTTATGCAAAACGTCTTTGCGTTCACGTGTACTCTTTTAACTAGATTATACATTTTGCCCATTTCCTTGTCAAGAAATTCTTGTATTTCATAATAGCAAAAAAGAAAAGTAAATTTTTGTGTATTCTGCACAATCCTTCATATCTCTTTCAAAAACAACCGAAAAAAGCTAAACCCCAGCCAGGCAGGCTTCCTGACAGAAGAAAACTTCCTATTCAGAAAAATCCCGAAGGAATACGCATATCGCATAATCCTCCGGGATCTATTCCTATTTTGTATTTTATTTTCCTCTATAATCAGCCGTAGATTGTTTCCTGCAGCTTCTGAAGTGTGGGCTCCCAGTCAGGAACCAGCATATCCTGTTTGTCTACATAAATGATACTGTACATATCATCGTAGGGAACACGGCTGGTCTCAAACTCATAATCCAGCAGTTCCGGAACCTCGGTAATCATACTCCAGATCTCCGTCTCCGGGATGTTCATGGTCACATAACCCAGAATCGCCTGCATCTTCTCCGTCATCTGAGCTACACTCATCTGCTTCACTTCCGCCATAAGCTGTGTGATCACGTATCTCTGACGCTCAGTTCGCTCAAAATCAGAATTTCCCACGTAGCGGATTCGGGCAAATCCCACAGCCTGGTAGCCGTCACAGTAAATCGTTCCGCCCTCAGCAGGAATCAGATGTTCCGAATAATCCTCTTCCTGCAGATTGCACATATCTATAATATAGCCGTTGGCCACCTCAGCCTCTTCAGGGCTGATCTCCAGCGTCACACCGCCGATGGTGTCGATAATGTCAACCATATCAAAGAAATCAACCGCCGCATACCGGTCCACCTGAATCTTGAAGGTATCTGTCACCGTGCTGCACAGCAGCGGTCCTGCGCCGTAAGCGTAGGCGGCGTTGAGCTTAGCATAACCCACGCCCGCAATATCCACATACGTATCACGCATCAGCGATACCATGGACACTTTATTTTTAGCCTTGTTGATTGAAACAAGAATCATACTGTCGGAGTTTCCGTTCCAGGAATCATCCCTGCGGTCCACACCCACCAGAAGGACATTGTAGATGTCGTCATCCGACACCGTCTCAATGCTTGACAGACTGCTCATGGCGCTGTGGATGCTGTCCAGCTCTTCATCGCTGACTACCTCTCCCATACGCTCCTCCGTGCTCAGCGTCTCTTCCATAGCTGCCTCGGGAAGCGTCTCAACAGTCCTGACATCTTCGTCCGCCACATAATTAATACTGCTGTACATATCATGGCCCAGCCGGTAGATCACCGCACCGCTGATCACTACAATTCCAAGGACAATGCTGAAACTGATCCCAAAGATCTTTTTCATATTCATACCATTCTTTTTTCTTCTGTCGTCCTCGTCGTAATCTCTCCTGCCGTTCATCCTGGGATCCGGCCGGTCATTCCTGTTTCTTGGCATTTAAAAACCCTCCTGCGTCTCTTCGTCCCATATCCTAATTCGTATGGTTTCCTGATTTTCTTTTTATTATCACTATATCAAAAGAAAATGTCAAATTAAATCTTCACAGGCCGTCAAATCTTATTTTGATAAAGCTGACCGAAAATCAAATATAGAAATAAAAAAAGCTTTCTGAAGACTCAGAAAGCTTTATGCGGAGGATGGGACTTGAACCCACACGATATTGCTACCACAGGCACCTGAAGCCTGCGCGTCTGCCAATTCCGCCACCTCCGCGTCCTTGGTGAGCCGCAACTCACGAAAAATATAATACAACATCTTTTTGGATTCGTCAACACTTTTTTTCATTTTTTTAAAAATTTTTCCAGAAAAATCTAACGCACAAGACTATTCTAAATCGCAGCAAATCTTTCAATCATGCCAGAGAAAATAAAAAAGGTAAAAACCTTGATTTTTCAAAGCTTTTACCTTTCTCGCTGCGGAAGATGGGACTTGAACCCACACGGCACGAATGCCACAAGATCCTTAGTCTTGCTCGTCTGCCAGTTCCGACACTTCCGCGAACAGATAGAATTATAGCAAGCAATCATCCAAAAGTCAACAACAAATTTAAAAATTTTCCAGCAACTTTAAATTCGCTTTAAATCCCTCTCTCCCGGAACTCTCTCTCCAGCTCCAAAGCTTCCTGCAGCGTATGCTGCCATCCATATTTTTTCAAGTCCACCTGCCAGGCTCCCTCTCGGAAATTTACTTCTATCCCTTCCCCCTCCAGCAGCAGCTTCTGCATTTCAAAGGTTTCAAAGGCAGCCGCCCCTGTAAGCTGTCCTTTGGCGTTTACCACACGGTGTGCGGGTACCTCTCCCACCTTGCCTCTGTTCAGGGCGTATCCTACCTGTCTGGCATTCCTGGGCCTGCCGCACAAGAGGGCGATCTGTCCATAAGTAGCCGCACGCCCTCTGGGGATCTTCCTGCACACAATCCCCGCTCTCTCATAAAAATCCATCCTCTTCCTCTTTTCTTTCGTGGAATTCCCCGCCGTATATCCTTCTCACGATTTCTTCAATATCCGATTCCCTCATCACCACATCCAGAGGCTTTTTTCTCTCTGATCCGCACACAGCAAACGCCATTAGGTCCATAGCAAAAACCTCCGCCCCGGCTTTCATAAACCAGTTTTTCTGGATTTATTATAACCGTGACGGAGGCTTTTTACAACCCGGTCCTAATAGCCTTATCGTTCCTGTCTGCGTCTGCCTTTAGGCGGGAACACCCTTTCTTATTCTGCTCTCTTATCTGCTCTCTTCCCTGACTATCCTCTCCATCTGTTCCCACTTCTTCTCCATGTCAGACACCAGTTTAAGCTGCGTCCTGCAGCGGTCCAGGTTCTGATCCTCATAGTGGATCGCAAAGTACTGATCCCCGTCCAGATAGTCCGTTAAGAAGCGCAGTCCGCATTCCAGGGTCATCGTCTTCGCTCCCATGGGAAGGAGTTTGATCTCCCTGTCCGTAAGTCCCGGGCAGGCAGTAACAAAGCCTCTGGTGTAGATCCTGAATTTTCCCAGATCCATCTCTACCTTGGAAAGATCTTTCTCATCCTCTGCCGCAGTAGCCGCCCCGAAGCGGATGGAATCCCCGTAGTCGTACAGGCTGAGTCCCGGCATAACCGTATCCAGGTCAATTACGCACAATGCTTTTCTGGTTTCTGCGTCAAAGAGAATATTATTCAGCTTCGTGTCATTGTGGGTAACACGCACAGGAAGCTCGCCAGCTTCCCGCAGGCTCTGCAGAAGCCCCATCTCTTTTTCTCTCTCCAGCACAAAGCGGATCTCCTTTTCCACCTGGACAGCTCTGTTCTTCACATCCTTCTTCAGAACTTCGTGAAAAATTCTATACCGGTTAGGAGTGTTGTGAAAATCAGGAATCACCTCATAAAGCTGGCTGATGGGAAAGTCCTTTAATTCTTCCTCAAAATGCCCGAAGGCTACTGCGCTCTGATAAAAGTCCTCATCCGTCTCCGGCGTCTGCAGGCAGAGAGATCCCTCCACGAAATCATATACCCGCCAGTACCCGCTTTTGTCCGCAAGATACGGTTCCCCAGCCCGGTCAGGCACAAGGTTCAGCACGCTTCTGGGATCGGCGGCCGTTTTCTTCAGGTGTCTGGTCACCAGGTCAATGTTTTTCATAAGATCCGGGATGCTCTTGGTCACATGCTCATTCATCCTCTGCATCACATATCTGCGGCCGCTTTCTGTAACCACCAGATACGTAAGGTTAATATGGCCGCATCCGTAAATCTCACATTTTACAGGTGATGAATCAAATGAAAAGCAGGATAATACGTGCTGTACAGTCTTTTCATCCATAGCGTTCATTGCCAAAGCTCCTCTCTGTAAATTCCCTGTTCTTTCATTTTTTTGATGGCGTCCACCACAGTCTTCAGATCATCATGGTAGGTGACTCCGTACCACACCTCTTCACAAGGCAGGACTTTTACGGTCACTTCCTTTTCCTCAATCTGCTGATTCACCACCGTTGGCAGGAAATACTCGCATTTTTTAGGATTTACCGGAAGATTCTCTTCCAGAAATACGGGGAACCGCCTCCAGAGCACATCCAGGATGTTTTCTGAAAATCCCCAGAGATTCATGGAAACTACCCTGTCTCCGGAAAGCTCCTTATAATTAATGCCGTCCTGTGTATAACGGGCATTTTCTCCATCTTTATAGATCTCCGTCAGCTCAGTGATGCCTTTAAGAATTCCCTTCTCCACCTGGCACACTCCCCTGGCCACAGAACCGTTTTCTGTAACTGTATTGCGCAGCCTGTAGCCCACCATGGCGTACTGTCTCTCATCCTCAGAGTCTTTTAAGAAATTGTAAATTGCCGAGAAAGCGCTGGCCCCATAAAAATCATCTGCATTGATCACTGCAAAAGGCGCATGGATCACTCCTTGGCAGCAGGCAATGGCATGTCCCGTGCCCCAGGGCTTCTCCCTGCCCTCCGGAACCTCAAAGCCTTCCGGGAGCCGCCCCAGCTCCTGGAAGACGTATTCTACCTGGAACCACTGTTCCATGCGGTTTCCTATACTTTTTCGGAAAACTTCCTCATGCTCACGCTTTATGATGAACACTAGCTTTCGGAAACCGGCCCGGTAAGCATCGTACAGTGAAAAATCAATAATAATATGTCCTGACTCATCTACCGGCTGGATTTGCTTTAGCCCGCCGAACCGGCTTCCCATCCCTGCTGCCATGATCACCAGCACAGGTTCTTTCTTTGTCATACGGTCACATCCTCTCTCAGAATTTAAATCAAGCTCTGAAAATATTTACAGCAAAATGAAGCTGCCTTTGCCTTCCCAAAAAAGTAGAGTGATGCCGCACGGCATCACCCTACTCATATGCCTGTCAGGCAGACGTTATTTTCCGTAAGTCTCAGCCATATATTCTTCAACTGTATCGGCTGTAACGGCTGTGGGCGGGAGGGGAGTATATCTTTCCACTTCTTCTCCCTGAAGCAGTTGGATACAGCAGTCAATCAGAAGACGAGCATGTTCTTTTCCGCCGCCAAGTCCGATGGATCCCTTTAAAGGATCGCCGTTTGCGATATTCTGGCATTCCTGCTCCGTAGCGTCCACGGAGAAGAGAAGATAATCATCGTACTCTTCAGCAGATACAGCCGTCTTAATTGCTTCATTTCCGCCTACGCCTACGCCGGAGGAGATACCCAGGATCACCCGGTTGTCCGGATATGCCTGCATAAAGTTCTCTGTTACGGAAACACCCTCTTCCGTGGAGAGTACCTCCTGGCTTCCCAGAAGCTCAGCATTGGGATACATTTCTTTCATAGCCGCTTCTACAGCGTCACCTTCCAGAACGCCCAGCTCAATACTGGGGATATTCTCAAATACCCATGTGAACTCTCCATCCGGGTACTTCTCATCAATAAAGGGCGCCGCCATCTCAACCAGGGCTTTTCCCGTGGCATCCGGGTCCAGAGCCAGATTCGTCTCCGCCCCTTCAAAGTCCGTGGAGTAGGAAACCACTCTGATGTCCGCATCCAGAGCCTCCTGCACTACATTCTGTACTGCCGTTGCGTCAATAGGCAGGATTACGATAGCGTCGCAGTCGCTCATGATAAAGTTTTCGATCTGGGAGATCTGCTTCTGAGCGTCCTCGCCGCAGTCCACATAAGTTACGTCGCAGCCCAGCTCTGTTCCATAGGCTACCGCTTCCTCAACCAACTCCGCCCATACCGCATTGGACAGATTGTAAAAGGAGAACCCAATCTTATAGTTTTCGCTTTCTTCCGCAAATGCCGTGGTTCCGAGAGCCAGGGTCCCCATCATTGCCGCTGCTAGAATTGCAATCCTTTTTTTGTTCATTTCTTTTCCTCCTTCGTATATTTTTATATTTTATCTATCGCCCTCTGCCTGAGGGCGCTAAATACTAAGTCACTCGTTCTCTGAATTAATGGCCTTCAGCTTCTTTACCCGCTCTGCGCTGCGGCTGATGCTTGCGTCGTATACCACGGCGATCAGGAGCAGGATACCTTTTACCACCAACTGCCAGTACTCATTAATATTCATAAGAGTCATGCCGTTCTCCAGGAATCCCATAATCAGCACTCCAAGAACCGCCTGGTACATGGTACCTCTGCCGCCCAGGTTGCTGACGCCTCCCAGCACGCAGGCTGTGATTACGTTGAATTCAAATCCCGCTCCGTTAGAGGAAAGGCCGGAATTCGTCCTGGAAAGAAGCAGAACCGCCGCAATGGCAGTCAGGAATCCCGAGAGTGTGTGGGCGATCATTTTCACCGTACCGGTATTGACACCGGCCAGTTTCGCCGCCTCCTCGTTGCTTCCCACCGCATACAGATATCGTCCGTACGGAAGCCCCGACAGAATAAAATGGCCGATAATCATGATAATGACCATAATGATCAGGGAGATCGGTATTACCCCGATGGTTCCCTGGCCCAGCAGGCTGAATCCCTCTGGAAACCCATAGATAGGAATTCCATTGGAGAAGAGGTAGCTGATTCCGTTCAGCGCCTGAGAGACACCCAGGGTCACGATCATGGGATGAACGCCGGATTTCACGATAATCACGCCGTTGATAAATCCGATCACAGCCCCCAGCACCAGGCTCAGCAGTATCGCCGCCACCATGGGAATCCCCTGCTGCACCATAAGGAAGGCACAGAATACATTGATCAGAGAGAGCTGGTAACCCTGAGAAAGATCAATACTGCCCGCAATCAGCAGCAGAGTCATACCGACGGAACAGATACCCAGGGTATTAATCTGGCGGCTGACATTCAGCAGGTTCCTGATATTGGTGAAGTTGGGCGCCGTAAAGCTGAACACGATAAACATCAGAATAAAAACCATCAGCACCCCATACTTGCTTATAATTTGAGATACACTTTTCTTATTTTTCATTTTCCACACCCCCAGAGGAATATTTCAGGACAGTTTCCTGGCTGAACTCTTCCGCATCCAGGCTTCCCGTATACCTTCCCTTCGATAATATAATCAGACGGTCCGACATTCCCAGCAGTTCTCCCATCTCGGAAGAAATCATGATGATAGATTTTCCCTCTTCCACAAGCTGGGTCATCAGTTTGTAAATTTCCGCCTTGGCGCCTACGTCAATTCCCCGGGTCGGTTCATCAAAAATGAATATCTCGGGATTGGCTCCCAGCCATCTTCCCAAAATGACTTTCTGCTGATTTCCGCCTGACAGATTCTTTACCTTCTGCATCAATCCCGGCGTCTTGATGCCCAGGGCATCCACCTGATCCTGAGCATATTTTTTCTGGGCCTTCCGGTCAATGGCGGCATTCTTAGTCAGCTTCTTGATCGTAGACAACGTCAGATTGTCCAAAACTGTCATGCCTCCGATGATCCCATGCTTTTTCCGGTCCTCAGGAACCAGGGCGATCCCCTTTTTAACTGCGTCAGAGGGCGAGGATGGGTTGATCATCTGACCGTGGAGATAAAGTTCCCCGCTCTGTATGGGATAATACCCAAAGATCATCTCGCACAGCTCCGTACGCCCAGCGCCGATCAGGCCGCCCAGCCCCAGGATCTCCCCCCTGTGAAGCTGGAAAGAAATATTCTTTACCCCGTTTCCAGAAAGGTTTCTGGCCTCAAGCACCACCTCGTCGGTTTTGCAGTTCCGCTTAGGAAACGTCTGGGAAAGAGTACGTCCCACCATCATTCGGATCAAATCATCGTGATCGGTATCCTGAATGTCCTTAGTTCCTATGTATTCCCCGTCCCGCAATACGGACACACGGTCCGCCAGCTCAAAAATCTCCTCCATGCGGTGAGAAATGTAGATAATGGTAACTCCCTCTCTCTTCAGAGTTCTCACGATGTCCATCATAGCCTCCACCTCATTGGTGGTAAGAGGCGCTGAGGGCTCATCCATAATCAGGATTTTCGCATTGTAGGAGACCGCTTTGGCAATCTCCACAATCTGCTGATACCCGGTCGTCAGATCCTGAACCTTGGATCTTGGATCCAGCTTGATTCCCATGCGGGCAAAAATTTTTGCCGCCTCTTCGTACATGGTTTTCCGGTCAATCATCAGACCTTTTTTTCTGAAATTTCCCATGAAAATATTCTCAGCCGCTGTCAGCACCGGAACCAAGGTAAATTCCTGATAGACCACGGCCACCCCCTTTTCTCTGGCCAGGGCCGGAGTCAGTTCTGAGAAGGTCTCACCGTTTATGGTTATACTTCCTGCCGTAGGGGTAATGGCTCCGGAAATCGTCTTGATCAGAGTAGACTTTCCGGCTCCGTTTTCTCCGCACAGGGCATGAATCTCTCCCCGGCGGAAGCTTAAATTAATATGATTCAGCGCTGTAACACCAGGATACAGCTTTGAGACATCTTTTATTTCAAGAATGTTATCTCCCAACGTAACATCCCCCTTCAGTACCGTCTTGTTTTACGTGCCGC
>LHCFI01400__coassemble_1615_pt1 | contig 27625 bp, 27 predicted proteins | sample LHCFI01400__metabat2_low_PE_038 | metagenome-assembled genome bin LHCFI01400 | reverse complement strand
TCAATCCCATGATTTAAAACCTCCATACTTCCTATGAAATTAAAAATCTTATCGCCTCTACATAAAAAGAATCTTATAGAGCAATACAAAGGGGTCCGGTCCAAAACAGACCGGACCCTTAGTGAGTCTATATCTCCTTTTTCACTTTTTCACTGCCGGAAGCATTATGCTCCAAGAAGTTTTCCAAAGTGCTTGATGGTACGAACCATCTGGCTGGTGTAGGAGTTCTCGTTATCATACCAAGAAACAACCTGTACCTGTGTGGTTCCGTTGTCCAGCGGAAGAACCATGGTCTGGGTAGCATCAAACAGAGAACCATATCTCATACCAACGATATCGCTGGATACGATCTCATCCTCGTTGTAACCGAAGGACTCATTGGAAGCTGCTTTCATAGCTGCGTTGATCTGATCTTTTGTTACGTTTCCTTCTACTACTGCAGTAAGGATCGTGGTGGAACCTGTGGGGGTCGGAACACGCTGTGCAGCGCCGATCAGTTTGCCGTTCAGTTCCGGAATAACAAGACCGATAGCCTTTGCAGCGCCAGTGCTGTTGGGAACAATATTCACTGCTGCAGCACGTGATCTTCTCTTGTCGCCTTTTCTCTGAGGTCCGTCAAGTGTCATCTGATCGCCTGTGTAAGCGTGGATGGTGCACATGATACCGGACTTGATTGCTGCCAGGTCATTCAGAGCCTTTGCCATAGGAGCAAGGCAGTTTGTTGTACAGGATGCAGCGGAGATGATCTTGTCCTCGCTTGTAAGACCCTGATGGTTTACATTGTAAACGATGGTCTTCAGATCGTTTCCAGCCGGTGCGGAAATGATTACATGCTTAGCGCCTGCATCGATATGAGCCTGTGCTTTGTCTTTGGAGGTGTAGAAACCAGTACACTCCAGAACTACATCAACACCCAGTTCTCCCCAAGGAAGATCTGCTGCTTTCGCTTCAGCATAGATCTTGATTTCTTTTCCGTCAACGGTGATGGAATCTTCGCTGAAAGAAACCTTGTCACACAGTTCGTATCTGCCCTGAGTGGAATCATATTTCAGTAAGTGAGCCAGCATTTCAGGAGAAGTCAGATCGTTGATAGCTACGATCTCAAATCCCTCTGCTCCGAACATCTGACGGAAAGCCAGACGGCCAATACGGCCAAAACCATTAATTGCAACTTTTACTGCCATGATTTTAATTCCTCCTAAAAGTAATTTTGCTGAGTTAGCAATACTGTTGGGTGTCTCCGTATTCAGAGTCCACACCTTATGTAATATTCTACCCAATTTGTTCCAAAAATTCAAGTAGAAATCTCGATTCTTTGTAAAAATTTGTTTCAAACTTTCTTTTTCCCCTGCGGCATGCGCTTTGTTCTTTCCTTATCTTTCTTTTTATCCTCTTTCTATTTCCATAAAAATATGTTAAGCTCCTAATACAGAAAAAAATTAGGCAGCGGCGCAGCCGCCGGCATTCTTTCCAAGGAGGAATTCATTATGGAAATCCGTTATGACTATCATCTGCACTCTGATTTTTCCGGAGACTGCGATATACCGGCAGTACAGATGATTCAAAAGGCTGTCTCTCTCGGCATGGAGGGGATCTGTTTCACGGAACACCTGGATCTGGATGCGCCTGGGGATCCTACGTTTTTCCTGCTGGATACGGAGCGCTATCTGGAAACTCTTGGGCGGCTTCAGGAAGAGTGGAAAGACAGACTGAATATACGCATAGGCGTGGAGCTGGGCATCCAGGGCCATCTTCTTCCGGTTCTCAGGGAATATGCTGATTCCCATCCTTTTGATTTTATTATCTGCTCCCAGCATTTTGCAGATGGCAAAGATCCTTACGACCACTCTTTCTTTGAAGGCCGTTCTGAGGATGAATGCTATGCAAGGTTTTTCCAGGTACAGTATGAAAATCTCCGTCAGTTTTCTTCCTATGACACACTGGGGCATATGGACTATGTGGTACGGTACGGTCCAAACCGCAACCAATATTATTCTTACGAAAAATACCGGGAATATCTGGATCCCATCCTCCGTCTTTTGATCCAGGAGGGAAAATGCCTGGAGGTGAATACAGGCGGCTTCAAGTATGGACTGGGCCAGCCAAACCCCTGTATCGGCATTCTCAAACGATACCGGGAGCTGGGAGGAGAACTGATTACCATTGGCTCCGATGCCCATTCCCCGGAACATCTGGCCTATGATTTTTCAAAAACCGCCTCTCTTCTGAAGGAGCTGGGATATAAGAACTACTGTGTGTTTAAAGACAGAAAGCCAGAGCAGCTTCCCTTGTAAGCTGCTCTGGCTTTTGACTATTCTTCACCTGCAATCTGGTTGTAGGCCCGAAATGCATCGTTAATATGATACAGTTCCGTACTGGGATTTTCTGCAGCCCCGGCTGTAACTAAAATATACGAGCGGTCATTTACCCTGGCCATGCTGGCCAGACAATGTCCAGCCTCCTGGGTATATCCGGTTTTTCCTCCAAGAATCTCCCCGCCGTTTACCGTTTCCTCCGTCATATTCTTAAACATGGTGCTCCAGAAAGTAAAACCTTCCGGATGCACGGCGCTGGGCGCCACAGTATAAGAATGTGTGGTAAAAATTTCATAGAAAGTATCATTCTCCAAAGCTGCCCGCAAAAGCTTGGCAATATCTTCTGGAGTGGAATAAAGATTCTCATCGTGCAGCCCCGTAACATTAGAGAAATGTGAATCAGAAAGCCCCAATCTTTCTGCTTCCTGGTTCATCAGCTCCACCATTCCCTCCTGGGAGCCTGCCGCCTGAATGGAAAGCTCCATACAGCACTCAGCCCCTGAGGGCAGCATCGCTCCATACAGAAGATCACGGATAGAGGCCTCTTCTCCCGGTTCAAATCCCGCTCTGGACGCATCGTTCTCATAAAGAGAGTCGAAATAATCATAGGACAGAGTCACGGTCTGATCCAGATTGTCCAAATGACGGATCGCCGTGTACACTGTGAGTATTTTCGTCATGGAGGCAGGATAAATCCGGTCGCCTCCCCCCTTGGAAGCCAGGACCTGGCCTGTAGGCCCGTCCACAAGCACCGCATAAGGGCTGTCTAAAACCGTAAGGTCTACCGAAACTTTTGGTACCTTCTGTCTGCTGAGAAAGTAAAAAAGCCCGCCCCCGCAGGCTGCTACCAGAACGACAGCCAGAAGAAGCAAAAGAACGCCCCGGCCAAGAGGACTGCCGTGCTTTTTCTTTTTTCTCCGGCTCATCCTCCCATCCTGGGACGGTCTGACGTACCGGCTCTCCCGAGTTATTCTATTATCCTGGGACGATCTGGCGTACCGGCTCTCCCGGCTTATCCTATTATCCTGAGATGGCCTGGCATACCGGCTCTGCCGGGTTGTTCTATTTTCCTGGGACGGCCTGGCGTACCGATTCTCCCGGAAGGTCCTCTCATCCTGAGCCGGTCCGCCATTACGGCTTAGTCTTTTCGCATATACCGCATCGTCTCTCTTCTCTGGATATCTGCTTCCGCTCCTTCTTGGGCGGCTCTGTCCCTGCTGCATATCCGTTTTCCTCCTTCCAGCTCTTAGCCCACTCTTTCTTATCATAGTACATATTTGAAGGAGAATACAAGAAATTTTTCTTATTTCTTTATAAAGAACTTAGGTTTTAACAACTGGCTGAAGAACTCAGCTTCCCTGTGATGGTGCCCCCGCCGGCTACGCAGTCCCCCTGATAGAAGACGACTGCCTGTCCCGGTGTTACCGCTCTCACAGGGCGCAGAAATCTCACCTCAGCCTGATCCGGGCCCGTCATCTTAACCACGGCTTCTTCGCCTGCGTGGTTATAGCGGATCTTAGCTGTCACTGGAAGTTCCCCCTGTATTTCCGGAATACTCATAAAATTCAGTTGGCTGCATACAAGCCCTTCCGTGAATACATCCTCTCCCGTTCCAATGACCACTTCATTGGTTTCAGGACGGATTTCCGTCACAAAGGCTGGTCTGCCAAGGCTCAAATTGAGTCCCTTCCTCTGCCCAATGGTATAATGTATAATTCCTCTGTGTTTTCCGAGAACTTCTCCCTGGGCGGTGACAAAATTCCCTTCCAAAACCTTCTGTCTCGTATAATTTTCTATAAAGCCCGCATAATCCTGATCCGGCACAAAACAAATTTCCATACTGTCTGGCTTCGCAGCCACTTTCAGTCCCAGCGTACTGGCAATTTCCCGGATTTCTCTCTTCTCATAATCACCTACCGGCATTAAAGTATGGGCGAGCTGTTCCTGGGTCAGGCTGTAGAGGGCATACGTCTGATCCTTGCCCCCTGCCGCAGATCGGCAGATCGTGTATCTCCCGTTTTCCAGCTTCCGGATCCTGGCGTAATGGCCGGTGGCAATATAATCGGCCCCAATCTCCATGCTTCTTTTCAGCAGAGCCTCCCACTTAATATAGCGATTGCAGGCAATACACGGATTGGGAGTCCTTCCCGCCAGATACTCCTGTGAAAAATAATCAATCACCTGTTTCTTAAATTCTCTGCGGAAATTCATAACATAATAGGGAATTCCAAGAGTCTCTGCCGCTCTTCTGGCATCCTCCACGGCGCTCAGGCCGCAGCATCCTCCGTTTTCTTCCACCTCCAGAGGATCCTCTTCCTGCCAAATCTGCATTGTCACGCCGATGACCTCATACCCTGCCTCTTTCAGCAGATATGCGGCCACCGTGGAGTCCACTCCGCCGGACATTCCCACTACCACACGCTTCTTCCCCATCTTTTAGTATTCCTCTTCTTCCTCCTCTTCGCCTTCGTGGATGTCTGACTTGGGTTTTGTAAGTCCCTCAATCTTTATTCCATTCTTTTCGGCATAATCCCAAAGAGCCGCATGGATAGCCTCCTCCGCCAAAAGGGAGCAGTGTACCTTAACAGGAGGAAGGCCGTCCAGGGCCTCCATCACAGCCTTATTGGTCACCTGAAGCGCCTCCTGCACAGTCTTCCCTTTTACCAGCTCCGTAGCCATACTGCTGGTGGCCACAGCTGCGCCGCATCCAAAGGTTTTAAACTTAACGTCCCGGATCACGCCTGCTTCATCAATATCCAGGTAGATGCGCATGATATCCCCGCATTTTGCGTTTCCCACAGTTCCCACGCCGCTGGCGTTCTCTATCTCTCCCACGTTTCTGGGATTCTGAAAATGATCCATTACTTTCTCTGAATACATGCTTCTTTCCTCCAAAGTTCTTTTTTATTTTTATTCTCTGTTTTTCCCTGATTTTTTTACGAAATCCTCATAAAGGGGCGACATACTTCTGAGGCGCTCCACGATCTGCTTTGTTTTCTCCACCACATAGTCCAGATCTTCCTTGGTAGTGTCCGCTCCAAGTGTCAGACGAAGAGAGCCGTGGGCAATCTCATGAGGAAGGCCGATCGCCAGCAGTACATGGGAAGGATCCAGGGATCCTGAAGTACACGCAGAGCCGCTGGATCCGCTGATGCCCTCCATATCCAGCATAATCAGCAGGGATTCCCCTTCAATAAACTGAAAACTGAAGTTGGCGTTGTTGGGAAGACGTTTTTTGGCATCCCCGTTCAGTCTTGTATAGGGAATCTCCGCCAGCACTCTTCCAATCAGATAATCCCTGAGGGCCGTTTCTCTCTCTGCCCGCTCCTGCATGGTATCCACAGCCTCCCGGGCAGCCACTCCAAGCCCCACAATCCCCGGGACATTCTCCGTTCCGGCCCGGCGCTTTCTCTCCTGAGCCCCTCCATGAATGAAAGAACGGATCTTTACCCCCTTTCGGATATAGAGAAATCCCACTCCTTTGGGACCGCACAGCTTATGGCCGCTGGCACTGAGCATGTCGATGCAGCACTCATCTACCTGAATGGGAATCTGCCCATATGCCTGCACTGCGTCCGTGTGGAAAAGAATTCCATGTTCTCTTGCGATCTGTCCGATCTCTTTTATGGGCTGGATGGTGCCGATCTCATTGTTGGCAAACATAATGGAGATCAGAACCGTATCCGGACGGATCGCCTTCTTAAGCTCATCCAGCTTTACAATTCCCCGCTCATCCACATCAATGTAGCTTACCTCATATCCCTGACGCTCCAGGTACTGACAGGTGTGGAGAACCGCATGATGCTCAATTTTCGATGTGATAATGTGTTTCCCTTTGGAAGCGTATGCTTCAGCGGCAGCTTTTATTGCCCAGTTGTCCGCTTCTGAGCCTCCTGCCGTAAAGTAAATCTCATTTTCCTTTGCCCCCAGAGTGCCGGCCAGAATCTCCCGGCTCTTGCTGATAGCCTCTTTACTCTTGGCCCCCAGTCCGTAAATGCTGGAAGCATTGCCATAGTATTCTGAAAAATAGGGAAGCATTGCCTCCAGCACAGTTCCAGATACTTTTGTCGTCGCCGCATTATCAAGATATATCTGCCGATCCATCTTCCTGTTTCCTCCTCTTATTCCCTTTCTTTTCCGCCATGCAGGCTTTTTCTCCGCTGTGTTCCGCAAGAGTCTCCCGACGCCTCTCCGTCTCCCGGCTCTCTTCCACAAGCTGGTCCAGACGAATCTCATCCACAGTCCTGGCTATACTGTCGTTGATTCTCTGCCAGACATATTTCGTCACACACAGATCCGCCTCCCGGCAGCCGCCGGATTCTCCTGGACATTCCACAGCCCTGAGATCTCCCTCCAGAACTCTTAAGACATCTCCCACGGAGATCTCATGGGCTGGCTTTGCCAGACGATATCCGCCCAGAGCGCCCCTGGTACTGGTAACGAGTCCCGCTTTTTTCATCCGGGCCACAAGCTGCTCCAGATATCCCTCGGAAATCTTCTGCCTGGCGGCAATGCTGCTGATGGACACCGCCTCATCCCCGCAGTGCTGCGCCAGGTCAATCAAAGCCCGAAGTCCGTATCTTCCTTTTGTCGAAAGCTTCATACTGATCACCTGTGTTTCTTATTCCTAGTTTTTTACTTGGATTTATGGAGAGAATACCACTCTTGAGAAGTTCTGTCAAGGGATATTGTCGCATAACCTGTAAAGAAATGAAGATTCTATGTTGGTACGAAATATGAATCAAAAGCTGTATCTGCTGAAAGGGACTTTTATACTCACTGCTGCCGGCCTTCTGTCCCGGACTGCCGGCTTTTTCTATAAGATATTCCTCTCACGCACGGTTGGTGCGGAAAACATGGGAATTCATCAGCTTATTCTTCCCGTATACGCTTTCTGCGCCGCTGCAGCCTTCGGCGGAATACAGACAGCCGTGTCAAAACACGTTTCCGCCAGTCTGGCGAAAGGGTCAAAAAAAGAAGCCTGGAACGCTTTTTTATCAGGATTTCTCCTGTCCCTTGGGGGGGCTTTTTTCTGCTCTCTCCTTCTTTTTCTTGGCTCCGGATGGATTGCCTCTGTCTTTCTGGGGGAACCCAGATGCAGCCTTCTCCTTAAAATACTAGCTTTTTCCCTCCCTTTCGCCGCCGTCCATTCCTGCGTCAGCGGCTATCTGATCGGCCAGAAAAAGATCCTGCTGCCGGCCTTTTCTCAGCTTACCGAGCAGCTTCTGCGCATTCTCGTCTCTTTTATTCTGTATTTTATTTTTATTGAGAGAGGATATGCTCTCTCAGCCGCTGTCATCGTTCTCGGCCAGGCAGCCGGGGAAGCCTCCAGCGCCCTGTTGTGCTTTTTATTCCTGCTTCTCTCTCCCAGGGAGCCCATGCCTGGAAAAGCAGAGCTGCGATCGGGCATACGAAGCACTCTTTCAGTCTCTCTCCCTCTCTCCAGCAGCCGTATGCTGCTCTGTGTTCTGCAGGGAATCGAAGCCGCTCTTCTGCCTCTGCAGCTTCGGCAGTTCGGCCTCACTGCATCCCAGGCCCTGGCTGAATACGGAACCTTTTCCGGTATGGCTCTCCCCCTGATCCTGTTTCCCACAGCCATTACCGGTTCCCTGGGAACGCTTCTGCTCCCTGCGGTCTCTGAGGCGAAATCCGCAGACCGAAGCAGACAGCTAAATGCCACTATAGAGGCAAGCTTTCTTGGCAGCCTTTACCTGGGCTTTTTCTGTGTGAACACCTTCCTTCTCTTCGGAGAAGAGGCAGGGCAGCTTCTCTTTAACAGTCAGACAGCGGGAAAATATATCCTCAGCCTCTCCTTCCTCTGTCCCTTTCTCTATACGGGAACCACCCTCTCCAACATCCTGCACGGTCTTGGGAAGACAGGAGCAGTCTCTCTCTTTCACTCCCTGTCCTTCACACTGCGTCTGCTTTTCGTGATCTTCCTGGTGCCGGTTATGGGGATCGAGGGATATCTGTATGGTATTCTATTTGCCCAGATATTTCTATCCGCCTCTTCTCTGGCTCTTCTGTACAAAAGCACAGGGTATCTGCCGGATCCCGCAAAAGCTCTTATACTGCCCTTATCCCTGTGCCTGTGCGCCACAGGATGTATGTATCTGATCCGCACCCTGGGCCTTGTCTCCCAGAATACCTGGGGCGGTTTTTTCCTGGAGATCAGCCTGTATCTTTTCGCCTTTCTCCTTCCAGGCAGCAGCCTCCTTATTCTTCGGAACCGCTCCAGATAAGCGGTCCCGAGGTGCTTTGCTGCTTAGCCCTGGCTTAAAATCATCTTGACATGTTCAATCTCATCCTGTTTTGCCATCGCCGCAGGAATATAATACTGCTTGCTTCTGGCGATCTGATAGATTTCCTCCTGGGAAGCCTCGCACTGGTTGCGGATCTGTTTTAAAGTCTGCTTTAACTGCATATTCTCAGTCTGAGGAATCATCTCTCCATAACGGACCAGCTCTCCGTTGATTCCTGCCAGAGTGTCTGCTACCATCGTTTTCTCATCCATCATATCTTGTCCCTCCTACTGTAAAAAGCTCATAAGCTGCTGCTTTGTCTGCATGGCAGACTGGGCCGACTTCTCAAAAAACTGTTTCACGTTTGGATCCTGGGCCTCAGCCGCGTACGCCTGCATTTTACAGTGAGTAGTGGTATAGCCGCCGATCAGATGACGAAGGTTCTGCAGATCTAATTCTGATAATCCCTGATTCATAAAAATTCCTCCTTCTGTATACTGGATTACACTCTCAGTATGCCCAGAAGGAGGAAAATCATTCATATTTTCAAGATCCGCACCCGCAGATCCTGTCTGGGATCCTACAGGCTTCTGTAGAGATCCTCATATTGCCTGGCAGAACTGCTCCAGGAAAAGTCTGCCGCCATGCCCCGGTCAATGAGCTTGTTCCATTCACGCTTTCTGTTGTAGTATACATACATAGCGTATTTTACAGTGTTAAACATCTCATGGGCATTGTAGTTGGCAAAGCTGAAGCCAGTTCCCGTACTCTCATATTCATTGTAGGGCTGTACCGTATCCTTAAGTCCGCCGGTCTCCCTTACAATCGGCACCGTACCGTATCTAAGGCTCATAAGCTGAGAGAGGCCGCAGGGCTCAAAGAGAGACGGCATCAGAAAAGCATCGCAGGAAGCATAGATCCTGTGAGACATAGCCTCTGAATAGTAAATATTGGCCGATACTTTGCCCTGGTATTTCCATGCGAAATGCCGGAACATATTCTCATACTTCTCATCCCCTGTACCCAGCACCACAAGCTGAAGATCCTGCTGGCACATCTCATCCATCATATAGGCAATCAGATCAAAACCCTTTTGGTCTGTGAGCCGGGATACAATTCCAATCAGGAAGGTACCGTCATTCTGAGCCAGCCCCAGATCTCTCTGGAGAGCTCTCTTATTTTTAATCTTTTCTTTGCGGAAGTTCTTGCTGTTGTACTTGAATTCGATCATCTTATCCGTCTCAGGATTGTACTCATCGTAGTCGATTCCATTTACAATACCACGCAGACAGTTAGATCTTGCCCGCATCAGTCCGTCCAGGCGTTCGCCGTAGAAGGGAGTCTTAATTTCCTCCGCATACGTGTCACTCACGGTGGTCACCGCATCCGCATATACGATGCCGCCCTTCAGATAATTCGCATCCCCGTAAGCTTCCAGCTTGTCCGGCGTGAAATAATAAGCGGGAAGTCCCGTAATATCCCGAACCGTTTTCACATCCCAGACACCCTGGAATTTCAGGTTATGTATGGTAATGATGGATTTCATATTCCTAAAGAATTCGCCCTCATGGAACTTATCCTTCAAAAGCACCGGCACAAGCCCCGTCTGCCAGTCATGGCAGTGAACAATATCCGGCTGAAAGCCGATCAGTGGAAGGGCTGAGAGAGCCGCCTTGGAGAAAAAGGCAAACTTCTCAATATCCTGATAGATATTCCCGTAAGGCTTAGGCCCGGAAAAATAATATTCGTTGTCAATAAAGTAGAACTGCACCCCGTCATACTGCATCTCCAACACGCCTACATACTGAGAACGCCAGGAGAGATCCATATAAAAGTGAGTGACATAGTTCATTTTGTTCTTCCACTCTTCGCTCATGCAAAGATATTTGGGCAAAATCACTCTCACATCAAATTCTTCTTTATTAAAACACTTTGGCAGGGATCCAGCCACATCTGCCAGGCCGCCGGTTTTAATAAAGGGCACCGCCTCAGACGTAACAAATAATATTTTCTTCATACAAGAAACCTCCGCATCATCCATTATATATAGAGAGATTATACCGCATTTTGTCCCCAAAGAAAAGTGTTTATTCTGCTATAATAAAATTTTATTCTGAATAAATTTTTTATTGTCCCCGGTTTTTATATTCAAGACGGATTTTATCCGCAATCAGGGCAATGAATTCAGAATTTGTAGGCTTTCCCTTCCCGCCGCTTACCGTGTAGCCAAACAATTCTTCTATGGTGTCCATTTTTCCTCTGCTCCAGGCCACCTCGATGGCGTGGCGGATGGCCCGCTCCACCCGGCTGGGTGTGGTTTGATGGCGTTTTGCAATGGTAGGATATAAAATTTTTGTAATGGAATTCAGCATTTCCATATCCGTCACGGACATAATAATGGCGTCTCTCAGATACTGATATCCTTTAATATGAGCCGGCACTCCCACTTCGTGAATGATGCTGGTAACGTCCGCTTCCAGATTATGCTCCAGGTATTCTTTCTTGCTCTCAAAAGTTTTTCTCTTCTTTTCTTTTCCGGCGCTTCTCTCCTGCCTCGTCTTCACCCGGCGGATTCTGTTCAGCACCATATCATTGTTAAAGGGCTTCAGTATATAGTAATCCGCTCCCAGTTCAAAGGCGTCCTCCGTGGTTTTCTCCTGGCTTACTGCCGAAATCACAATAAAAGCCGGTTTCTTAATATCCTTGTCGTGGTTAATTCGGTCCATAACCGCCAAGCCGTCCAGCTTTGGCATAATGATGTCAAGCAATACAACATCCGGTTCCTTTTCCTTGATAATCTCAATCAGATCCTCACCGTTTCCTGCCTTACCCACTACCTGCAGCTCTTCATCACTTCTGACAATCTGATCCAGAAGCTGAAGCATCCTCTCGTTGTCATCCGCAATTGCGACGTTTAGTTTTTCCATTGCGTATTCCTCTCCTCACCATTTATATTTTGTCGTTGCATCCTCGCATTTTTTGATGGCCCGTACCAAAAATTGTCATGTACAAGGACTACTTGTATTATATAACAACTCTTTCTATTCGCAAGAAAATCTTATCTTCATAAACCGACACGGTTCTCGTTTCCAAAGATGCAGCGACAACCCCTTATCATCAAAATAAAACGTATCACATAAGATTTTGTGACGCAAAAAAACGAAAAAAGCTGTTTTTTCTCGAAATAAAATTTTTCAAACCGCAGAAAGAACCAAAAAAATACCAGTGTGGAACGCTTTCAGATTCCACATACTGAAAACAGAGTTTTTACGATATGATAAAGAAAGGTGTGTTAGAATGTCTGGCAGAAAAAAATACAAAAGATTTGTAAGAACCATGCTGCTTTTTGGCGTCATGGCTCTTCTGTACAGCGGCTGGCTGCTGATGCGGGGTCAGATCCCGGATTCCATGCAGGTCGCAGGGGCCGCTGAGATTCCTTCTTTTTTTCCTTCTCCGCTGGATACCCTCATCCAGGAAGAAGTTATTTTAAAACAGGCCGCTCCTGAAAGCTCCGCAGAAAAATCCCAGACTGAACTTCCGGACGGAAAGCTGGCCGCCAGTGTCAGTACCGGGAATGTAAACGGCAGCTATCAGATTTCCTACAGTATATTCGGAAAAATCCCCCTGAAGACGGTAAGCGTAGAGGTGGTGGAGCGGGAAAAGGTGTACGCCGGGGGAATCCCCATCGGCATTTACCTGGAGACAAACGGCGTACTGGTGGTGGGTACGGGATCCGTGGAATCTGTAGACGGAAAATCCTGCATACCTGCCGAAAATCTTGTAATGGCAGGAGATTACATTACTGCGGCTAACGGAACTCCCCTGAATACCAAGGAAGAGCTGGTAGCCTGCATAAACCAGAGCCAGGGACATAACGTGCTGTTGGATGTGCAAAGAGGCGGAAAGCTTCTGCAGCTTCAGGTAACGCCGGTGCAGACTGGAGACGGCGAGTACAAAGCCGGAATATGGGTGAGGAATGACACCCAGGGAATCGGCACCCTGACTTATGTGGACCAGGAAGGAAATTTCGGCGCCCTGGGCCATGGAATCAGTGATGTAGACACAGGCTCACTTATGGAGATCAGCGATGGTCTTCTCTACAATGCAGAAGTAGTATCAATCATAAAAGGCGCCCAGGGGCAGCCCGGGGAACTGGCCGGCGTGATTCACTACAGCGACGGCTACAGAATCGGCCAAATCACGGAAAACACAAAGAAAGGCATTTACGGTACCATCACAGGATTTCCGCTTCTGGCGGAGCATCTGGATCTGTACGAAATCGGCTACCGCCAGGAGGTAGAGACAGGCCCCGCTGTCATTATCAGTATGGTGGACGGCGTCAGAAAGGAATTTGACATTGAAATCCAGGAACTCAGATACAATGTCAAAGAAGAAAATAAAGGTATGATACTGAAAGTAACGGATGATGAGCTTCTGGAACTGACCGGCGGAATCGTACAAGGTATGTCCGGCTCCCCGATTATACAGAATGGACGCCTCATCGGCGCCGTAACCCATGTGTTCGTAAATGACCCCACAAAAGGCTACGGGATCTTCATTGAAAATATGCTGGATTAAAAAAGGGGGCTTACGCCCCTTTTTGGTTCTTCAGCTTTTTCGCCAGATCCTTCATCTCTCTTGCCCCCTCCAGGACAGTTTCCGTGATCCTGGCTCCCCCCAGAATTCTGGCCAGCTCCTGTACGCTCTCTTCCTCCGACAGGGGCTGGATGCTGGTTCTGGTCATCCCTTCCTCCTGCCTTTTTTCAATCAGGAAGTGGTGATCCGCCATAGAAGCGATCTGGGCCAGATGAGTAATACAGATAATCTGCCTGGTGGAGGACAGAACGGCCATTTTTTCTGATACCTTCTGGGCCGTCCGTCCGCTGATCCCCGTGTCAATCTCGTCAAAGATCAAGGTTCCCACATCGTCCTGATCCGCCAGAACCGCTTTTATTGCCAGCATGATTCTGGAAAGCTCACCTCCCGACGCCACGTCCTTTAAGGGCCGAAGAGGCATGCCTGGATTGGTGGAAATAAGGAAACAGATCTCATCTCTGCCGCCTTCCCCCGGCATCTCAAGCTCCTGGAAAGCAATCTCAAACTGCACGTCCAGAAAATTCAGATCCACCAGATTTTCTCGAATCAGACGTTCCAGCTTCTTTGCGCTCTCCCGCCTGATCCTGGTAATCTCATCCGCCGTGGCCTCCAGCGCCTTCCAGGTCTGCTGATGTTTAAGTTTCAGCTTTTCCAGATATTCCTCATAATTTTCAAAAAGAGCAAGCCGCTCTTCTCTTTCTTTTTTCCCTTCTAGGATCTTCTCAATGGAGGAACCGTACTTCGCTTTCAGTCGATTGATCAGATCCAGCCGCTCTTCCACCCGGTTCTGTTCCCGGGCGTCAAAAGAAAATTCATCCATATAATCAGAAAGGGCCCGGTTAAAGTCATTCATCAGGCTTTCAATCTCTCCCAGGGTCTCCCCCAGGGAATCCAGGGCAGAGTCATACTCTGTAACGCTGCCGATACAGCGCAGAGCTTTTCCGATTTCTTCGGCCGCTCCCCCGCTGCCGCCGCAGCCGCTTAGGCTGGCTGCCTCGGACAGAGCCTCCAGAATCTTTTGACCGTTGGACAAAAGCCGATACTCCTGCTCCAGCTCTTCATCCTCCCCTGGGCGCAGGGCAGCAGCCTCCAGCTCCTGCAGCTCAAATCTCAGAAAATCCATCTCCTTGAGCCTATCTGCTTCCTGTCCCAGAGCCTGATCCCATTCTTTCTTCACCGCCATATAAGACCGGTACTGTTCCCGGCAGAGCTCTTTCTTCTTTTTGACATCATCCCCGGCGAACTCATCCAAAATTTCCAGGTTCTTTGCCGGCGACAGAAGGGATTGATGTTCATGCTGTCCGTGAATGTCAATCAGTCCCAGTGCCAGCCGGCGCACCGCCGAAATAGGAACCGTCTCTCCGTTGATCCTGCTGACGCTGCGTCCCCCTTTAAATCTTCTGGAAATAATGATCTCCCCATCCTCCCAGGGAAGTCCCATATCCTCCATCTCCGCCCTCACCTGGAGACTGTCCGTGGAGAATACCAGTTCCACCAGGGAGTACTCTGCGTCCTCCCGGACGAAATCCCGAAAATTTCCGCTTCCTAGGGCAATATTTACGGAGCCAATGATAATGGACTTGCCGGCGCCTGTCTCTCCTGAGAGGATATTCAGGCCCTGGCCAAATTCCACCTCTGTCTCCTGGATCAAAGCCATATTTTTAACATGCAGACTGTTTAACATACTTTTTCCTGTACCCTCTCCCTTACAGCTTGTTCCTCTCTGAAACGATACGGTTAATCTTATCCATCACTTTCACTGTGTCTTCAGAGCTGCGCACTGCGCACATGATGGTATCGTCCCCCGCTATACAGCCCGCCACCTCCGGCCAGTGCATGGCGTCCATGGCCACCGCCACTGCCATAGCCATTCCAGACACCGTCTTTACCACCAGAATACTCTGAGCCATGTCCATGGATACAAAGCCCTCCGAGAGAACTCTCAGATATTTCTCATTCATTCCCACTCCATGGTTCTGCATCAGAGCATATTTCTGGCGGCCGTCATTTGTGGAAATCTTAGTCAGCTTCAGCTCCCGAATATCCCTGGATATGGTCGCCTGCGTCACCTGATAGCCCTCTTTTGCAAGACGCTCCGCCAGCTCCTCCTGGGTTTCTATGTCGTATTTTGAAATCAGGTCAACAATTTTTGCATGTCTTCCTATCTTCATGCTTACCTCCCTATTTGTTCATCTTCTCTCTCAAAATCTCCAGAAAGCTGGTCTGCTTTGTTTTTACCAATGCCGCCTTCCGCTGGGATTTCGTAATCACAATTTTATCTCCGGCATTCAGCCTCACCATGGTATCTCCGTCAAAAGTGGCTACCGCTCCGTCCGCATCCGCACCGTGGGCCGTGCCCATCTGGATGGTAATCTCCACATCCTCCGGGAGGACGATGGGACGGGCATTCAGAGTATGAGGCGCCACTGCAGTGAGTACCATAAGAGACGCCTCCGGGGATACAATCGGCCCTCCGGCAGAGAGATTATAGCCAGTAGACCCGGTGGGCGTGGAGACGATAATCCCGTCAGCGCTGTATCCACAGAGGAATTCTCCGTCTACCAGCACCTGAAAATCCACCACCCGCATCCTTCCGCCTCTCGTAATCACTATGTCATTTAAAGCAATATCCTCCAGAAGCTTCCGCTTCTGATGGTACGCCGTCCCCGTAATCATCATCCTGTGCTCCACGGAATACTCTTCCCGGATCAGTTTTTCAAGAGCCGGACGGATATTTTTACGGTCAATCTCCGCCAGGTATCCCAGGGTTCCCATGTTGATCCCCAGCAGAGGCAATCCCCGGTCTACAAGGTCGCGGGCAGCCTGAAGCAGCGTCCCGTCTCCCCCCAGCACCAGAACGCACTCAACGTCCTCTGGAATCCCTCCCGGATCCGTGTAACGGTAATGCTCCTGCACCCCATTGGATTTAGTAGTCTGGATATGGCATTTTTTTCCTTTTTTTCTGAGAAATTCCTGAATAATTTTCGCATTGCGAAGCTCAGGATCCTTTTGTGTATTGGATATCACATAAAATGTATTCATCCTGCTCCCGCCTTACTGGTCCAGCGTCTGGTGGGCCAGCTTCACCACTGTCCCTGCCTTCTCTGTCCACCTTTGGTCGTACTGTATCTCTGCCTCTTCCCTGGGGCCTGGTTCCTCACGGAAATCTTTATTCTTATGAAAGTGTACCAAGTACTCAATGTTTCCCTCCGGGCCCTTAACCGGTGAGAACTCCAGTTCTTCTGCCTCCAGGCCCATCTGCATCCCGTACAAAAGCACCTGGCGGATCACCTCTTCATGCACCTGAGGATCCCGAACCACACCCTTTTTGCCAACCTTCTCCCGGCCAGCCTCGAACTGGGGCTTAATCAGGCATACCAGGTCTCCTTCCCCGGTCATAAGCCTGCACACTGGCCCCAGAACCTTGGTAAGGGAAATAAAAGATACGTCAATGGAAACAAAGGAGGGCGGATCCGGCACCTGGGAAGGCTGCAGATAGCGGATATTGGTCTTCTCCATGCACACCACCCTGGAATCCTGGCGCAGCTTCCAGTCCAACTGCCCGTACCCTACGTCTACCGCATAGACCTTGACCGCTTCGTTCTGGAGCATACAGTCCGTAAATCCTCCGGTGGAAGCCCCCACATCCATACAGATCTTTCCGGATGGAGAGACATTGAAATGGCTCATGGCCTTTTCCAGCTTCAGCCCTCCCCGGCTGACATACTTAAGGCTGTTCCCTTTCAGGGTAATCTCCATTTTCTCATCGATCATGGTGCCGGCTTTATCTTCTCTCTGGCCTGCCACAAAGACCTCTCCCGCCATGATCCTGGCCTTTGCCTTTTCTCTGGAGGGAACCATTCCCCTCTTCACCAGCAGAACATCCAGACGTTCCTTCATAAACTTTCCTCCTTATGGAAGATACCGGGCCACAATCTGCTTAAAGACAGATTCCGCATCAATACATGCCTCCTGCTTCAGTACTTCCACGCTTCCGTGCTCTATATAATCGTCCGGCAGGGCAATCTGGAGTACCTGCACGCTGGCGGCAGTCTCATTGTAATACTCCAGCACCTTTTCTCCAAACCCGCCGTTTTTTACATTTTCTTCCATGGTCACCACCAGCTTGTGGTCCCTTGCCAGATAGTCCAGCATTTCTTCATCCACCGGCTTTACGAACCGGGCATTTACAAGGGTGCAGCTATACCCCAGCTCCCGCATCATCTCCCGCACCTTGAGGGCCGTTTTCACCATGCTTCCTGCGGCCACCAGGGCAAGGCCCCCCTCGTCGTACAGGATCTCGCTTTTTCCATATACGATGGGCGCCCGGAACTCCTGCAGGCCGTCGAAAGCCTCCCCCTTTGGATAGCGCAGGGCAATAGGCCCTGTATAGCCAATCGCAAACTTCAGCATATCCGCCAGCTCCCATTTGTTTTTTGGAGCCATGACACACATATTGGGAATCCCAGACAAAAATGACAGGTCAAAAATCCCCTGGTGCGTCTCCCCATCGCTGCCTACCAGCCCCGCCCGGTCAATAGCAAAGACCACATGGAGCTTCTGAATACAGACATCATGAATAATCTGGTCGTAGGCTCTCTGCAGGAAAGAAGAATAGATAGCTACCACCGGTTTCAGGCCCCCTGCCGCAAGGCCGGCGGCGAAGGTCACCGCATGTTCCTCCGCAATTCCCACATCAAAGAAACGCTCCCGGTACATATTCCTGAACCGTTTGAGACCCGTGCCGTCGGGCATGGCGGCAGTCACCGCCGCAAGCTTAGGCTCCCTGGCCCCCATTTTGCACATAACCGTGGAAAACACATCCGTGTAGGCCGCCTTTTTCTTCCTGGCTATGGGAAGACCGGTAACCGGATCAAAGGGTTCCGCTCCGTGAAATCTGGAGGGCATCCGCTCCGCCGGTTCAAACCCCTTCCCTTTCTTTGTATTTACATGGACAATCACTGCCCCGTTTACCTTCTTCGCATCCCTGAAAACTCTCACCATCTGAGAGATGTTGTGTCCGTCCACCGGCCCTAAGTATTTGACTCCCATTTCCTCAAAATACATCCCGGGAATAAAAAACTGTTTGATCCCCTGTTTTGTGTTTTTTAAGCTCCTGAGAATCCGATCCCCGTAAACAGGAATCTTATTCAGCGTATTTTCCATTCCGCTTTTCAGCCCCGTATACGCCTCCGCCGTGCGGATATTGCTGAGATAGGTGGAAATCCCCCCTACATTTTCAGAGATAGACATGTCATTGTCATTGAGGACAATGATAAAATTCGACTTCAGCTGGGCGGCGTTATTCAGCGCCTCAAAGGCCATGCCTCCGGTCATGGAGCCGTCCCCGATGACAGAGACCACAAAATAACTGTCCCCCGTAATCTCCCTGGCTCTTACGTATCCTAAACCTGCCGAGATAGAGGTGGAGCTGTGTCCCGTATCAAAAGCATCGCAGTCGCTTTCTTTTCGCTTGGGAAATCCGCTCATCCCTCCGTATTTTCTCATCTGGTCAAAGCCGTCCTTCCTCCCGGTGAGGATTTTGTGCGTGTAGGACTGGTGGCCTACATCCCAGATAATCTTATCCTCAGGAAGATGGAAGGCCAGGTGCAGAGCCATGGTAAGCTCCACCACGCCCAGATTGGAAGCCAGATGGCCTCCGTTTGCGCTAATTTTTTCGATTAAAAATTTCCGTATTTCCTCTGCCAGCTCCGGGAGCTGTTCTTTGTCAATCTTGAAAATATCGTTTACTTCATTGATTTTCTCTAACAGCATCCTACCACCCTTTCTTATGCGTTCCGGTGGATCAGTTTTAAAATCAGTTCATGCAGAAACTCATTTTGGTAAGGAAGTTCCTCCAGGAGACGAACCGCCTCCCTGGAATACGCTTCTACATCCTTTCCGGCCTGCTCCAGCCCTTTCACTGCGGCATACGTAAATTTATGATTCTTCTCATCACTTTTCACAGGTTTTCCCAGCACCTTAAGATCTCCGGTCACGTCCAGAATGTCGTCCTGGATCTGGAAAGCCATCCCCACATTACCGGCAATCCTCTCCACCTTCTCTGTCTCTTCCCCATTGGCCCCGGCAAGCACGGCGCCGATCATCATGGACGCCTGAATCAAAGCTCCCGTCTTCAGCTCATAGATAAAGGAGATCTGCTCCATGGTAAGAGGTTTTCCCTCGTTCTCCACATCTACAGACTGGCCGCCGATCATGCCATACATGCCAGTCTTTTTTGCAAGAATCTCCAAAGCTTTGGCCTTTCTCCCGCTGTCGCCTTCTAGGAAGAACGCCTGAACCGCCGTCTCATAAGCCAGATTTAAAAGAGCGTCCCCGGCCAGAATAGCCATAGCCTCTCCGTAAACCGCATGGGTTGTCTTTCTCCCCCGGCGGTATTCATCGTTATCCATGGCAGGAAGGTCATCGTGGATCAGGGAATGGGTGTGGATCATCTCCATGGCCGCCATAAAAGGCCAGATCTCTTCTCCCTTCCCTCCGAACATTCTGTAAGTTTCCCGCATCAAAAGAGGACGCAGCTTCTTTCCTCCTGCCAGCGTGCTGTAATTGACAGCTTCAAAAAGAGTGCGCTGAAAGCCTTCCTCCTTGGGGAGGTATTCCGTGATCTTTTCTTTGATCTCTTCTGTGCGGATTTTCATCAGTTCATCAAAATTCTTCAAGCTGCCCCTCCTTATTCAACGTAAGTACTTTTTTTTCCACCAAATCAATTTTATCTTTGCAGGCTTTAAGGAGGTTCATTCCCTCCTGATATTTCTGAAAGGATTCCTCCAGAGGAATCTCTTTATCTTCCAGCTCCGAGAGAATTCTCTCCAGTTCCTGAAACCCTTCCTCCAGGGTTTTTTCCTTTTCCTCTGTCTTCTCCATCCGCCTCTCCTTTCTCAAACCCCTCCGGCGCAGCCGGAAAGACTGTTTCGGCTCTGCTCTCAATATACCCGTCCGACAGATAGACCCTCAGCGGATCCCCTGCCTTTACCTGTTTTACGGTCCAGACTCTTCCCTGCCCGGGAACAGCAGCCACACTGTAGCCGGAAGAAAGTTTCTCCAGGGGAGAAAGGCCCTTAAGCTTCTCAATATATACCTCCAGCCGGTGCTTCTCCTGCCCCAGCCTTTCATTCATTCCCCTTCGCAGCCTGTCCTCGTCCTCCGCAAGCCTCTGCTGCATCTCCCACAGTTTCTGGGTAGGACTTACGTACCGCAATCGCATCATCATCTGCTGCCTTCTCTGCTTGGCAGACTCCAGCCTGTATTCAAAGCTTCTGGAGATTCTCCTTCCATATTCCGAAAGCCGGCTCACCACAGCGGACATATCTGCCACAGCCAGCTCCGCAGCAGCGGAAGGGGTCGGGGCCCGCAGATCTGCCACAAAATCGGCAATGGTAACGTCCGTCTCATGGCCCACCGCTGAAATCAAAGGCGTACCGCAGCCAAAGATTGCCCTGGCTACCAGTTCCTCATTGAAGGCCCACAGATCTTCTATGGAACCGCCCCCTCTTCCGGCAATGATCACGTCCACTCCCAGACTATCCAGGGTTTGAATTCCCTCTGCCACGCTCTCGGCAGCCCCCTCTCCCTGAACCTTGGCAGGGTAGAGGATAATCTGTATTCCCGGATTTCTTCTCCTGGCGATATTGATGATATCCCTGACAGCGGCGCCCGTGGGAGCCGTCACCACCCCCAGCCGTGATACATAAGCAGGAATCTCCTTTTTGTATTCAGGGGCAAACATCCCCATCTCTTCCAGCTCTTCCTTCAGGCGCAGGTACCTCTCATAGAGAATTCCCGCTCCGTCCTGGCGGATCGTCTGGGCATAAAGCTGATATCTGCCGTCCCTCTCGTATACGCTGACACTGCCCTGCACCACCACCTGCTGCCCGTCAGATAACCGAAATGCCAGTCCCTTCCTGGCACTGGCAAACATAACGCAGGCCATTGCACCTGCCGAATCTTTCAATGAAAAATAGATATGGCCGGAGGTGTGGTACTTACAGTTTGATACCTCCCCCCGGACCGAAATCCGGTTCAGCACAAAATCCTGCACAAACATATTTTTAATGTAGGCATTCACCTGTCCTACCGAATAAACCTTCTGCATATGATTCTCCCGGGTCACGCAAACCGGGCAAGCACTCCATTCACAAACCCCGGGGAGTCGTCTCCCCCAAAGCGCTTGGCCAGTTCCACCGCTTCATTGATGGCTACCTTTACGGGAATTGCGTCTTCATAAAGCATTTCATAAAGAGCAAGCCTGAGAATCGCCAGCTCCGCCTTGCCCATACGCTCTGTCTTCCAGCCTCGGGCAACTTCATTGATCTTCTGGTCGATCTCAGGGATTTTATCCCGGATGCAGTTGAACTTTTCCAGCATATACGTATGCTCTTCCTGAGTCAGTTCTGGGATCTGATCCAGATAGGCGTCCCTCTGCCCGTCCACATCCTCTCCTGTATGAAATTCCCCGCAGAAAACCATTTTAAACAGGTTCTCCCTGATCTCGCTTCTCTTCATGATATCTCCTATTTATCTATACGTCCTTCTCCATGGTAACATTTACGATCTTGACATTGACTTCCGCCACATCCAGGCCCGTCATAGTCTCGATGGCAGTCTTGACCTTCTCCTGGATCTGCTGGCAGGTGGTGGGAACATTATAGCCGTACCGGATATTGATAGCCAGAGCCACATGCACCGTGCGCTCATCCATGGTAATCTTCACGCCCTTGGAAAGGCTCTTCATCCCCAGTTTGCTTATGAGGTCCCGTGTCACGTTTCCTGCCATGGAAGCCACTCCCTCCACCTCAGAGGCTGCAAGGCCCGCAATAATGGCCACGACCTCATCGGCAATGCGTACTTCGCCGAATTTTTCTTCGTTTTCAAGTTTATGTGTACGGATCTCTGTATTTTCCATAGATTACCTCCTGCATTCATCATTAAAATTGGTCTAAAGACATTATAACAAAAAATCCCTGTTTTGCAAGGAGTTACTGACACCCTACCTTCCGAACTCTGAGAGTACAAGCCCTTCGTTCCGATCCAGCACCATTCCCACGGACCAACTGTTTATAAACAGCAGAAGGGGACGGCCTTTCAGGTCTTTGATTTTCTTCATGTCCGAAGTGCCCACAATACGGTTCATGTCAATCTCCTCATTTTCAATCCAGCGGATATGCTCATAGGGAAGGGGCTCCAGACGGATCTCCACATTGTATTCATTCTCCAGCCGGTACTTAAGGACATCAAACTGAAGAACGCCTACCACTCCCACGATGATCTCCTCCATACCTGTGTTGAATTCCTGGAAAATCTGAATGGCTCCCTCCAGGGCAATCTGATTGATTCCCTTTACAAACTGCTTTCTCTTCATGGTATCTACCTGGCGCACTCTGGCAAAATGCTCCGGGGCAAAGGTAGGAATTCCCTCATAAGCAAATTTTTTCCCAGGCATGCAGATGGTATCTCCGATAGAATAGATGCCGGGATCAAAAACGCCGATGATGTCTCCGGCATAGGCCTCCGACACGATATGGCGTTCCTGAGCCATAAGCTGCTGGGGCTGGGAAAGTCTCTGCTTTCTGTCCCCCTGGACATGGTAAACCTCCATCCCCGCATCGAACTTGCCGGAACAAATCCGCATAAAGGCAATTCTGTCCCTGTGAGCCTTATTCATGTTGGCCTGAATCTTAAAGACAAAGGCGGAAAAATCCTCCTTTACGGGATCGATCACGCCGCAGTCAGCTCTTCTGGGAAGGGGCGCCGTCGTCATCTTCAGGAAATGCTGGAGAAAAAACTCCACTCCAAAATTCGTCAGGGCTGACCCGAAAAATACCGGCGAAAGTTCTCCCTTATCCACCTTCTCCTGGTCAAATTCCGCCGAAGCGCCGTCCAGAAGCTCAATTTCCTCTAAAAGCTGCTCCTTGGCCGCCTCCCCGATAAATTCATCCAGCTCCCGGGAATCCATGGCGAGTTCTGTAGCCGTGCCTTCTTTTGTCCCCTTCTGGGTATCAGTATATGTGATTACTTTCTTCTCAAAACGGTCGTAGACTCCCCGGAAATTCTTTCCTGAGCCAATGGGCCAGTTTACAGGGCAGGTAGCGATGCCAAGTTCTTTCTCAATCTCATCTAAAAGATCAAAGGTGTCGTTGGCATCCCGGTCCAGCTTATTGATAAAGGTGAAAATAGGTATATGCCGCATGACGCAGACCTTAAAAAGCTTCCTGGTCTGAGCCTCCACACCCTTTGAAGCGTCAATAACCATGACTGCGGAATCCGCCGCCATCAGGGTGCGGTACGTATCCTCTGAGAAGTCCTGATGCCCCGGCGTGTCCAGAATGTTAATGCAGTAGCCTCCGTAGTTAAACTGCAGTACGGATGAGGTTACGGAAATACCTCTCTCCTTTTCGATTTCCATCCAGTCTGACACCGCATGCCTGGCCGTAGCCTTTCCCTTTACGGAACCTGCAAGATTAATGGCTCCGCCGTAGAGAAGGAATTTCTCTGTCAGAGTCGTTTTACCCGCATCGGGATGTGATATAATGGCAAACGTGCGTCTTTTCTCTATCTCTTCTTTTATATTACCCACAAATCTTCCTCCTGGTCTAAAAAACAATCCTGTTTATAGGCGGCCGCCCGGGCCGCCGCTTTGTATTCTACCAAGGCAGGAAATGACTGTCAATTAAAAATAGAAAAGCCACTTGAATTTCTCTCTTAAATAGTGTATTGTAGGAAAGAATATTTAGACAATGACAGAAGGAGGATACTATGAGACATTTGATGAGTCCCCTGGATTTTTCCGTGGAAGAGCTAGACAGGCTTCTGAATCTGGCAAATGATATCGAAGCCAACCCAGCGAAATACGCACATGCCTGTGAAGGCAAAAAACTTGCCACTTTATTTTATGAACCAAGTACCCGAACTCGACTCAGTTTTGAAGCCGCGATGCTGAACCTGGGTGGAAGCGTACTTGGTTTTTCTTCGGCCGACTCCAGCTCAGCTTCCAAAGGTGAAAGCGTGGCCGACACCATCCGTGTAATTTCCTGTTATGCGGATATCTGCGCCATGCGCCATCCCAAGGAGGGAGCTCCTCTGGTGGCTTCCCTGAATTCTTCCATTCCCGTAATCAACGCCGGGGACGGCGGGCACCAGCACCCCACCCAGACCCTGACTGACCTCTTGACGATCCGTTCTCTGAAGGGACGCCTGGACAATCTTACCATCGGGCTGTGCGGAGACCTGAAATTCGGCCGCACCGTCCACTCTTTGATTCATGCTCTTGTACGTTATCCAAATGTTTCCTTCGTACTGATCTCTCCGGAAGAGCTGCGGATCCCAGACTATATCCGGGACGATGTGCTGTGCGCAAACCACTGCAGCTTTAAAGAAGTCGTCCGCCTGGAGGACGCATTGCCGGAGCTGGATCTTTTATACATGACCCGTGTGCAGAGAGAGCGCTTCTTCAATGAAGAGGATTACGTGCGCATGAAAGATTTCTATATTTTAGACAAAGCCAAGATGAAGCTGGCGGGCCCGGACATGCTGGTGCTCCACCCGCTTCCGAGAGTAAACGAGATTGCCGTGGAAGTGGATTCAGATCCCAGAGCCGTTTACTTTAAGCAGGTTCAATACGGCGTGTACGTGCGGATGGCTTTAATGTTGACATTATTGGAGGTGGAAGTATGCTGAACGTAGGACGGCTGAATGAAGGCGTGGTTCTGGACCACATCGAAGCGGGTAAAAGTATGTCCATTTACAAATACCTCAAACTGGACAAAATGGACTGCTGCGTGGCGATTATCAAAAATGCGCACAGCAATAAAATGGGAAAGAAAGATATCATCAAGATCGAAGCTCCCCTGGATCAGGTAGATCTGGATGTGCTGGGCTTTATCGATCACCGGATCACGGTCAATATCATTAAAAACGGCGAGATCGTCTCTAAGGAAGCACTCACTCTTCCGAAAGAGCTGGTAAACATCATTAGCTGCAAGAACCCCCGGTGTATTACTTCTATCGAGCAGGGACTGGATCAAGTCTTTTTCCTGGCTGACAAGGAGAAGGAGATCTACCGCTGCCGCTACTGCGAGGAAAAATACCGCAGTACAAAGAAAAAGAAAAAATAAGTTTGACGCCAAACACGGAGGATTTAAAATATGCCCGCAATTTTTGCCCATGAACTTTTTGGCCGGGAAACAGCAAAGGGGCTGAGGGGTGATCTGAAAAACATTATCCGCAGCCACTACACTCAGTTTCGCATCGGCCTGCAGGGCCCGGATCTCTTTTTCTTTTACCGTCCGTATTCCCATAACCAGGTGAACCAGTACGGTACGGCCCTGCATGAATCCTCTGCCCTTCCTTTTCTTGAGAAGGCCAAAACCGTTATCTCTGAAAAAGGCAGAGACAGCAGGGAGTATGCCTATCTTTTGGGATTTATCTGTCATTTTATTCTGGACAGCGAATGCCATCCTTATGTGGAGAGCTTCCGGGAGCTCTCCGGGGTGGCCCATATGGAGATTGAGGAAGAATTTGACAAAAAACTTCTCCGCCTCCTGGGCCGGGATCCCTTCACTTATCCCCTGTACCGCCTTGTCCCTACGGATGAGGACACTGCCAGGGCCATCCTTCCCTTTTATGACACGGATTTCCAAACGGTGCGCACATCCCTTCTGGATCTTCGGAGAGTGAAACGGCTGTTCTATGCTCCCCGGATCTGGAAGCAGTTTCTTATGAATGGAATCATGAAGCTTTTGGGAAAATATGATACTATGAAGGGTCTCATCCACCAGCGCCCAGACAACCTCCGCTGTGCGGAAAGCAGCCAGGAGCTTCTTTCCCGGTTTAAGAGGGCGGTTCCTCTTGCCGTAAGGATGCTGGAAAGCTTTGACCATTCCCTGCAGACCGGTTCCAAGCTGGACAGCCGCTTTGACCGGAATTTTGAATAAGAAAAGAGGTCTCTATGGACAGCAAAAAACTGACGAAACTGGAAAAATACTGGATTCTGTATGATGTGGGCAATTCTGCCTTCATCATGCTTGTATCTACCATCATTCCTATTTACTTTAATTCCCTGGCTGAAAGCGCCGGATTATCAGAAGTGAATTATCTGGCATACTGGGGGTATGCCGCCTCCCTCTCCACAATCCTGGTAGCCCTTTTGGGCCCGGCCCTGGGGACTCTGGCGGATACCCGGAATTTTAAGAAGCCTCTCTTTGCGGTCTGCATGGGAGTCGGCGTGGCTGGCTGCGTCTTTCTCTCCCTGCCATCCTGGTGGCTTCTTTTTCTGGCCGTATTCGTCCTGGCCAAAACCGGCTACAATGCAAGCCTGATTTTCTACGACTCAATGCTGGTGGACGTCACCTCCCCTGACCGGATGGATAAAATCTCTTCCCACGGCTATGCCTGGGGCTATATCGGGAGCTGCATTCCTTTTATCCTCTCCCTGGTTCTGGTTCTTCTGTATGATTCTCTGGGAATTACCATGCGGACAGCCATGACCGCCGCCTTTGTCCTGAATGGGCTATGGTGGCTCCTTATGAGCCTGCCCCTTCTTAGAAACTACCGGCAAAAAAATTGTGTTCCCCTCCCAAACCATCCAATCCGGGACAGTTTCTCACGCTTGGGGAACACTTTAAAGGACATCAAGGGGCAAAAGCATATTTTTCTTTACCTCCTGTCCTTTTTCTTTTTTATCGACGGCGTCTACACAATCATAGAGATGGCTACCGCCTATGGAAGTTCTCTGGGCCTGGATGAGCAAGGCCTGCTGCTGGCTCTGCTGGTGACGCAGCTTGTGGCCTTCCCCTGCGCTCTTTTCTTTTCCCTGCTTTCAAAAAGGCACAGCACCGCTTTTCTTCTGAGGGTCTGCATTCTGGCTTACGCAGGCATTGCCCTCTTTGCCGTCCAGCTTGACAAGCAGTGGGAATTCTGGTTCCTGGCCGTGCTGGTGGGTATGTTTCAGGGCGCAATTCAGGCGCTCTCCCGCTCCTACTTTGCCAAAATCATTCCCCCAGAAAAATCTGGTGAATACTTCGGTATTTATGACATCTGCGGAAAGGGCGCCTCATTTATGGGAACTACTCTGGTAGGCGTCATCGCCCAGGCCACCGGAAAAACCAACCTGGGAGTAGCCGCCATCTTCGTTCTCTTTATCATCGGCTTTCTTATCTTTCTGAAGGCTTCCGCCTCTCATACTTGAGGAAACGGTACTCTATATCAAAATAGGTCCGCTCCTCGCTGTCTGCTGTGATCACCCACTCCTGGTAGGAATCTAAATCCGGGCAGTACGTATCGGCCTGATATTTTTGAAAAATCTTGGTGATGTGGGCTGTATCACAGTATGGCAGCATCTGGCGGTAAACGCTCTCCCCGCCGGTTACGTAAATATCTTCTGATGGATACTTCTGAAGCTCATCCAAAAGCTCTTCCACTGTACAGAACACTTGAGCGCCTTTGATTTTTAAAAGA
>LHCFI01400__coassemble_1605_pt1 | contig 28453 bp, 26 predicted proteins | sample LHCFI01400__metabat2_low_PE_038 | metagenome-assembled genome bin LHCFI01400 | reverse complement strand
CCCAGATTCTGGGCGCTCTGGTAACAGAAAAGGTACGTTCCGTGGGAGCGCAGCTTGTAAATGCCAGCGGAGAAGCTTACATCCATCCGCTGGAGACCCGTGACGTGAATGCTTCCGGCGTTATCCGCGAGTGTAAGGAAGGCCGCGGCGTCGATGTGCCGGGCGGACAGCAGGGCGTATGGCTGGATACCCCGATGATTGAGATTCTCGGAGGCGAGGGCACCATTGAAAAGAGAATTCCCGCTATGTTCCGTATGTACATGAACTATGGAATCGATATGAGAAAAGTGCCGATTTTGATTTACCCGACCCTTCATTATCAGAACGGCGGACTGGAAATCAACGCAGATGGATTTACGAACGCAATCCCGAACCTTCTGGTAGCGGGAGAAGCAGTGGGAGGAATCCACGGAAGAAACCGTCTGATGGGCAACTCTCTGCTGGATATCATCGTATTCGGCAGAAATGCAGGAAAAGCTGCGGCTGCGAAAGCAAAAGAAGTGGAACTGGGAACCATGAATCTGGATCACGTGGAAGCATATGCAAAAGAACTGGAAGAAGCCGGCCTTCACACTGGCGACGTATCCCCGCGTCTTCTGCCGAAATATGCCCGCCACGAGAGATAAAAAGGAAGGAGGTCATTCGATGCGTGAAATAGAAGTAAGTCGGCTGACGGATGTGATCGAAGAGCTTTGTATCGAAGCCAATAACCATCTGCCGAAGGATGTCAAATGTGCCATTCAGGACTGCCGTGCCTGCGAGGACGGAGAGATTGCCAGGGGCGTTCTGGACAACATCATAGAGAACTTTGAAATTGCCGATCGGGAAAACGTTCCCATTTGTCAGGATACCGGTATGGCCTGCGTGTTCCTGGAGATTGGACAGGACGTGCATTTTACGGGTGGAGATCTGACGGATGCCATCAACGAAGGTGTGCGCCGCGGATATGACAAAGGATATCTTAGAAAATCCGTTGTAAAGGATCCGGTTCGCCGTGGAAATACAGGAGACAATACACCGGCCATGATTTATACGGAGATTGTTCCAGGCGAAAACGTAAAGATAACCGTTGGCCCCAAGGGCTTCGGAAGTGAAAATATGAGCCAGATTCGTATGTTCAAGCCGTCCCACGGGATCGAGGGAATCAAGAACTTTATCCTGGAAGTAGTGGAAACGGCAGGCCCCAATCCCTGTCCGCCGATGGTAGTGGGTGTAGGAATCGGAGGAACCTTCGACAAATGCGCCCTCCTTGCCAAGAAAGCGCTGATGCGTCCGCTGGATTCTGAAAATCCGGATCCCTATTACGCAGATCTGGAAAAAGAAATGCTGGAGAAAATCAATAAGCTGGGTATCGGACCCCAGGGCTTTGGCGGAAAGACCACAGCCCTTGGAGTCAACATCGAGACGCTGCCCACCCACATTGCGGGAATGCCCTGTGCGGTGAATATTAACTGCCACGTGACCCGGCATAAGACGGAGGTGATTTAATCATGGAAAAACGGATACAGCTTCCACTGACAAGAGAACTGGCCAGAACCCTGGAGGCGGGAGATACGGTATACGTAACCGGCACTATCTATACCTCCCGGGACGCAGGGCATAAGAGGATGTGCGAGGCCCTGGCAAGGGGGGAAAAGCTTCCCTTTGACCCGGAAAACGCAACTATTTACTATGTGGGTCCCACACCGGCCAAGCCGGGACAGGTGATCGGCTCCGCTGGACCCACCACCAGCGGCCGTATGGATGCGTACGCTCCTACCATGATGAGAGCCGGAGCCAGAGGGATGATCGGAAAAGGCGCAAGACTTCCGGAGGTCATAGAGGCGATGAAGGAATGCGACGGTGTTTACTTTGGAGCCATCGGGGGGGCCGGAGCACTTTTGGCAAAGTGCATAAAAAAGAGCGAGCTGATCGCCTATGAGGATCTGGGAGCGGAGGCTTTGAGAAAACTGTACGTGGAGGATATGCCTCTGGTGGTGATCATCGACAGCCAGGGGAGAAATCTATATGAAGAGGGCAGAAAGGCATACTTAAAAGCCTGTCAGGAGAAATAAAGAATTTCTGGCCGCAGGGAGGGACGGAAAAGATGCAGAGAGGAGAACTTGAGAAATACTGTAAAGACCAGGGGGCTTATGCGGCAAAAGTGATTTCTGTGAAGGAGATTGAATTTGACCCGTCCTTCCGCAAATACTGCGAAGATAATGTGTGCGGGCAATACGGCAGGAATTATGCCTGTCCCCCTTATGCGGGGACGCCTCAGGAATTGAAGGAGAGAGCCTGTGCTTTTAGGCAGGCAGTCGTGTTTCAGACGGTAACGCCTCTGGAAGGGGGAATGACGGAAGATAGCCTTCAAGCTGCCAAAAATCAGAATAACCAGGTGGGAGATGCAATTCAAGAGAAGTTGGAGACAGAGAAGCGCAGGAGTCTTCGTGCCAGAGCCGGGCAGTGCAGCTACTGTACGGAGTGCGAAGCCGTGAAGGGAAAGCCCTGCACGTATCCCCCTAAGGGACAGATTTCTCTGTCGGCTTTCTGTGTAAACGTAGCCTCTTTGGCTGAGACATGTGGGATGAAGTTTCAAAACGGGGAGAATACCCTGACTTATTTTGGAGTAATTTTCTTCGGGGATCCGGAGGAAGAGTCCAAGAAGAAAGAGGATCCCGTATAAAGAACAGAGTAACAAAAAAGACGTATGCGGGCCCGGAACTATAGTTCCGGGCCCGCAGTGATGTTATTCCCGTTAATATCTTGACTTCAATATCTTTTGATTCATACTAGAATATGGATAAGGCTACAAACAGGGAAGACAGCAGGGAGGCCACTAGGGAAACCACAGTAATCTGGGTATTGATGGAAGGGCCAGCTGTATCCTTGAAAGGATCGCCCACGGTGTCTCCGGTAACGGCGGCTTTGTGAGCTTTGGAGCCTTTTCCGCCTTCATTTCCTGCTTCTATGTATTTCTTGGAGTTATCCCACAGGCCGCCAGCGTTGGACATAAACAGAGCCAGCAGAAGTCCGCTTACGATGTTTCCAAGAAGGAATCCGCCGATAGCCAGTACGCCGCCGATGAAGCCTACGATAATTGTCGAGAGGATAGCCATAGCGCCGGCGGGAATCAGCTCTCTCAGGGCGCCGGTGGTGGCGATGTCTATACACTTGTCGTAGTCCGCCTTTACCCCGGGCCTGCCTTCCTTTAATCCCTTGATTTCCCGGAACTGCCGGTGAATTTCCGCTACCATACGCTGCGCATTCTTATCCACGCCAAGAATCAGCATTGCGGAGAATACGGCAGGTACGGCTGCGCCGATCAGAACTCCGAAGAAAACGGTGGGATCCATGATGTCAAAGCCTGTGATCAGCTCCCGGCCCAAGCTGGCCAGAGTTGCGTTTACTTCGGACATATATGCTCCCAGAAGGGAGATAACCGTCAGGCCGGCTGCGCCGATGGAAAACCCTTTTGTCACGGCCTTTACCGTATTTCCGGCGCTGTCCAGTTCATCGGCAATGCGGATCGTCTCTTCGCCCAATCCTCCCATCTCGGCCAATCCTCTGGCGTTGTCTACGATGGGGCCGTAGGCATCGTTTCCGATAATCATGCCTACGATGGAAAGCATGCCCACGGCAGCCATGGCAATGCCGAACAGTGCATAAGTGGTTCCCATGGGTTCACAGAGCTTATAAGCTACCAGTGCGGAGATTGCGATTCCGATCATAGCCGGCAGTGCGGAAATAAATCCATAAGAGACGCCGGAGAGAACCGTGAAAGCAGAACCGGACTGTGAAGCTTTTGCCACTTTCTGGACGATGGGTTTGCTGTCATCTGTAAAGTAATCAGTAGTAAGGCCGATCACCACGCCTACCAGGAGGCCTACTGTGGAGGCGCCCCAGATCCGCCAGTCAAAGCCCTCTATTAAATAGGTAGCCAGAGCGGAGAGAAGGACGAAAATTCCTGTAGTCACATAGGTAGAAGAATTCAGAGCCTTTGTGGGATTGCCGTTTTTGCCGATTCTGGCGCTGGCAATACCCAGGATGGAAGCGATCAGGCCAAGAGCGGAATAACAGAACACCATAGAAGCGCCTGCCTGTTCATATCCCGTAAGAGACTGGGAGATAACAAGAGCCGAAGTCATGGCAGCTACGTTGGAATCAAAGAGATCAGCGCCCATACCGGCTACATCGCCTACGTTGTCGCCTACATTATCTGCGATTACGGCAGGATTTCTGGGATCATCCTCCGGGATGCCCAGCTCCACTTTACCAGTAAGGTCTGCAGATACATCGGCTGTCTTTGTGAAGATTCCTCCGCCGGCTTTGGCGAAAAGTGCCAGGGAACTGGCGCCAAAGGAAAAGCCCAGCAGAATAGAGGCGTCTGAGGTGATCATCAGAACGGCCATGACGCCCAGGAGACAGAAGCCCACAACGGCCAGTCCCATAACGGCGCCGCCCCTGAAGCCTACCAGAAACGCTGGCTTAATGCCTTTCTCGGCAGCTTCCGCTGTGCGGGCATTGGCCAGGGTGGCTACCAGGATTCCGATTTTACCAGCGATGGCCGAAAGAATCGTTCCTGCGATGTACGCCAGGGCCATAGAAAGATTATCCAGAAACTTTCCCTGCCATATGGGCTGCGGCAGAATCAAAAAGATGATAATGGCTGCTACCCCGGCAAAAATCGTCAGTATTTTGTATTCTCGGGCCATAAATGTATTTGCGCCGTCTTTGATCAGCCGGGAAACCCTGAGAATCTCTTTGTTCACAGCTTTCTGCTGTTTAACCCACAAATACAGATAAGCCGCAAAGGCAAAAGCAACAATAATTGCCAGGAAACAGATTGCGTAGATAAACGACGGGACCATAAAACCCCCTCCTTTGCATTAAAATATGGTAACGGTACCTTTCGCATGCCGGAGGCGCAGATACAAATTTGCGCAATTAATTCAGATCCGATCTGTCTGCGAATCCTGCAGCGGGGAACTGTTACAAATATCTTGTAAAAAAGCGAAATATTCGGAATTTTATCCGGAATACCGAAATAAATTACCGAACCTTTCCTCATTATAGTGATTATATACCAAAAAAACCAGGAATTCAAGAAGAAAAACTGACGAAAATTCCTGACGACACAAAAAAACCGGAAACGTCTGTTGGACGATCCGGTTTTTGTGGCATGGGATTAAATTTTATGGACAGGCATCTGGGCATATGGATCGGTTCGTGGAATCCAGTCTAGGAACTGCTCCAGTTTAAGATCCCAGTAACGCCATTCATGCTCAAACTCTGGAGGATTATCCCAGCAGTGAGAATAGCCCTTTTCCTCCAGCTCCAGATGAAAGGCGGCAACTGAATCATACAGAAAATCCTTCTGCCCGCAGCACATAAACAACTTGGGAAGTTTTGTCTGCTGCGACCTGCATGTTTCAAGAATACTGTGGAGATTCAGGCAGTTTAGACTTCCGCCGATCAGGTTGGTGTCACTGCCTATCTCAACTGCCGGAGAGAAGGCTCCGGCAGCGCAGATTTCGGAGGGTCTGGTTAATGCGTGTACCAAAGTCCCGTATCCGCCCATGGACGCCCCGGCAATGTAGGTATCCCTGGGATTTGATGAGACAGGAAAATTTCCGCAGATAAATTCAGGCAGCTCTTTTGCTATGAAATCATAATATTTATTTTCTGTTCCTGCGTTCATATAGCACATATTTTCGGCATTGCACAGAACCATGGCGATTCGTTTTTCTTCCGCATAGCGCTCTGCGGAGGTATAGCGCAGCCAGCTCTTATAATCATTTCCGTATCCGTGAAGAAGATACAGAACGGGATATTTGCAGACTGGTGTATGGCAGGGCGGCTGTTCCAGGTCAAAGTCACAGGAACTGACGGTAGGAAGAATGACAGCGATATCTACGCTGCGTCTGAGGGAATAAGATACAAAGTTACATAACAACTGTGCCATGGCAGGCTCCTCCTTAAATTGTATTTTTGGGGCACCGCATTCTTGAATTTTTATATCTCAGCCTAAAAGGCTTAAATTTTGGAGAGCGTTTTCAGGTATAGTAACTTCCATGTGCTCCGTAAAGTGCGCGTCCATCCCGGCACTGAATTTACAGGGAAGGGCATATTCGGAGAGAACATTGCATACCTTGTTGAATTGCTCCGCTGTACTGGAGGCTTTTTTCAGAATCAGATAAAATTCTCCGCTTTCAGGATTCTTATATAAAGTGTTGGGACCTGAAAAAACGGGGCCGAGAATTCTGGAAGCCCGGATTACATCATCCAGGGAACGGAAGAGGTAGAATCTGGTAAGATTGATCACTTCCTCGTCCTCTTCCACAGAAACGGCGGAAGGCTCCTCTGCCGGGCTTTCCTGCTCTGTATTCTTAGAGGCAGCACGTTTTTTCGCCTCGGATATCTTCTTAATCAGACCCAGAATATCGTCTGCGCCTTCGATTCTGTCCATCAGGTCAGAGAAAGAATAACCGCTGTCCCCGTCCTGTTCTTCGGGAGAAAAACGGGCAAATCTCGTGTCCAGCTCCTCCGGATCCTCTACTTTGGTGATAATGAGAATAATAGAGTCCATAGATACGGGAATTGCTTCTATCACAAGCGGCATATTGTCAGCTTCAAAACCAAAGTCCTGGGCCGCAACGCGCATCATATCCTGAAACAGAGCTCTTGTTTTTTCGGAACCATAAGCCAGCTCGCTCAGTTTGATTTCACGGTTGGCCAGATCCTCTTTTGTCAGGGTACAGCGAATCTGTTTGTCATTGATTTTTTCAATTTTCATTCAATCACATCCTTACCCAATTATTGCATCGCTGAGATTGCTGTATTTGCTCTCACTACTATTATATACGCATTTTAATAAATATGTAAAGTAAATACTTGGAGTGCAGCAGGCTCCTTTTGCGCAGTGAGACTTTAAATGAGCCTGCGGATGCTACAGATTACGGGGAACCTGAGAACTGATCTGTAGCAGAAAAAGAGCTTGCAAAATCTTAACTTATTGTATATAATAGTCACAGAAAGGCTATATGGGAAGTTTTGGAAAGAAAGGAGGATTTTCCCAGAGCTGATTTAATATCATATCTTTGAGACTGGCGGGGCAGGTGTAATCCTGCTATACCGATCTGATTCATTTCATTATTTATTCAACGAGTGCGGTACATTCCGCTCAATTTTGCTGTACGATCCCTGATTTTTTGTAGCAGTCGAGCCATGGGCCAAACGGCTGAATCGTTACAAGTTTTAAGTAAACATATAAAGAACCATATATCCTTTCCAAACTTCTTTTACGCATTATAATCAAAAACCCTTTATTTTGCAAGCAAATTACAGCAGAAGTCTGCAGGGAATTTTTGCATCGGAAAATTTTGAAAAAATTTAAACGATACGTCTGTTTCCGGCAGAATGAACTCTAAATACCTGGCAGAAGCCCGCAAGCCCCAAACGGGAGATTACAGGTATTCTTGTGTATGGTGATGGCTGCACGGCAGCCATGTCCGTATAGAATCAATGTGGCGTACATAAAATGGAAGCGGCGGACTGATATATCACGAAAGCACCTCTGCCCTTTGGATGTACGCACAGGAAAGGCAGAGAGGTGGAAAAAAATAAAAAGAGAGACAACCACAGACAGCCCCGAAAGCATCCTGGACGAATGATAAGGGACAGGAAAGCCATAGCCTTTATGCGGGAGCTTCGGGAATACGAAAGAGAAGGAACGTCCCTATATTTAGAGGGAAAGCCCAGCAGGCCGGAAGAGATCGTCTCAGCCTGTATGCTGGCGGAAGAGACAAACTATATGCGTGATTTTATCGGGGATGAAGACCAGAGGATCCGGAAAATCAATTTTATCAGGATAAAAGAAAAATAGAAGAGAGAAAGGAGGAGCGCCTGCAGATGTCCGTTATCCCCTGTGACAGAAGCAGAATATCTTATTTTTTTATGAAAATAATGACGATTCCTGGGAGACCTGATATAATTACGTGAACGGCTGCACCGAAGCAGTCTGTGTAAAAGGACTGCCGGAAAAGAACAAAACGGCAGCCTGCAAATGTTTTTAAGGGGGACGTACAGCAAAATGAAAAGAAAGAAAATGCTTGCGGGAGCAGCGGTTCTGGCCTTTGCGGCGGCGCTGGCAGCCGGGATTTTTCTCATAAGAAGATATATGCCTACTTCCGAACGAATGAGCGGGGAAGAATATTTTGGCACCCTGGATAACGGGGAGGCGGCAGTGATCGTGGAAGACCATCTGGCCCAGGAGAGAGCCCTGGTTTATGACGATGGGATTTATGTGGACTATGCTCTTGTTCAGAATGAATTGAACAGCAGATTTTACTGGGATGCATCCGAAGAGCTGATGCTGTATACCACTCCCTGGGAAATATATGAGATTCCCATGGGGGGAAGCACGTATACAGCAGGAAGTGAGACGAGGGATGCCGGACAGGAAATTTTAAGAAGCGCTTTCGGAAGTATGTATATGTCCTTGGACTTTTTGTGCCAGTATACAGATATAAAATATGAAAGCTTCAGTGAGCCGAGCCGGGTGGTGATCACTTTAGGCAGCCGGGAGGTGACTACGGCGGAGGTTAAAGGAGACACGGCGGTTCGCTATCAGGGGGGGATTAAGAGCCCTATCCTTACGGAGGCGGAAAAGGGCAGCCTGGTAACGGTACTGGAAGAAATGGATCAGTGGTCTAAGGTGCTTACGGAGGACGGGTACATTGGATATATAAAGAACAGCCGACTCAGGGACTTTTATCCCACTCAGAGAGACACTTACTGGGAAGGGGAAGAGTATACCAGCCTTTCTCTGGATGAGAGGGTAAATCTGGTGTGGCATCAGATCAATTATCCGGAGATGAACCAGAACCTTTCAGAAGACACGGCCAATATGACAGGTGTAAACGTGATTTCTCCTACCTGGTATTTCCTTTCCGACAATGAAGGAAATGTAGATTCCTATGCGGATTTGGCTTACGTGGAAGAGGCCCATGATAAGGGACTCCAGGTATGGGCGTTGATCAGTAATTTCAGCGAGAATGTCAGCACCACAGAGCTGCTGGCCTCCAGACAGGCCAGACGGAAGGTGCAGGAGTATCTGATTTCACAGGCCCAGGAACTGGGATTTGACGGCATTAACATAGATTTTGAAGGCATTGCCGAGGAAGCGGGGCCCTCCTACGTGCAGTTTATGAGAGAGCTTTCCATACTCTGCCGGCAGAATGGTATTTATCTTTCAGTGGATGTTCCGGTTCCTATGGACTTTTCCAGACATTACAACAGAAAAGAGCTGGGAGTGGTCTGCGATTACGTAATTATGATGGGATATGACGAACACTATGCCGGATCGGATCTTGTGGGAAGCGTTGCCTCCATGGACTTTGAGATTACGGGAATCCAGAACATGCTTACGGAAGTGTCCAAGGAAAAGCTGGTCAGCGCCATTCCTTTTTACTCAAGACTATGGTATACGGAGACTCTGGCAGACGGAAGCGCATCTGTGACCAGCGAAGCGGTTACCATGGATCAGGCGGAACAGCTTCTGCAGGAAAACGGGGCTTCTGCATCCTATGACGAGTCCACAGGACAGCAGTATGCTCAGTGGACGGATGCGCAGGGGAGACTCTGCCAAATCTGGCTGGAGGATGAAAACTCTGTAGCGGCCAGGGCCGCTCTGGTTTCTGAATATGACCTGGGGGGCATTGCGGCTTGGGTGCTGGGGAACCAGCAGGATTTTGTGTGGGAAACCATCACGGAAAATATTCAGTAGGAAAAACCCGCCTTTGCCAGGGATCGCTACTTGCGCCCCATAAGGAAATGATTTATAATCAAACCCAGTGAAGGATGGAGCCGTAAAAGCAGTGCGAAAGCGGGAGGAAGAGTGTATGGAGACGCCTATTTTACGTATGGCGGGGAATCCAGAGGATTCCAATGAACTGTATATAAAAAGAGAGGATTTGCTGCCTTTTTCCATGGGCGGAAATAAAGTGCGGATTGCGGAAGCGTTTTTCAGGGATATGAAACAGAAAGGATGCAGCTCCATGATTATTTACGGCAGCCGTCATTCTAATCTGTGCCGTGTTCTGTCTGCTCTCTGCCGAAGCCGGGGAGTCCCCTGTGTGATGATCTGCTCCCATGAGGAAGGGGAAGAGCAGGAGATTACAAACAATACCGTATTGGTGGACTGGACGGGAACCGAGATCGTACACTGCAGGAAGCAGGAGATCGCTGCTGCTGTAGAGGATGTTATGAAGCGGCTTACGGCAGAGGGGAAGACGCCCTACTACATTTTCGGAAACAAGTACGGGACTGGAAATGAGGGAACGGCAGCCAGCGCGTATGCGGAGGCCTACAGGGAGATTCTGGAATATGAAGGGCGGCAGGGTTTTTCCTTTGACTATATTTTTCTTCCGTCAGGGACAGGAGCCACTCAGAGCGGTCTCATCTGCGGAAAGCTTCTTATGGGAGGCAGGGCTTCTGTCATGGGAGTTATGATCTCATCCAGAGAATATGAGCGGGCCAGGGAGGTGATCCGTGAGGGAATCGTCTCTTATTTTGAGAGGGCAGGAAAGATTTTGCCCGGGGATTACCAGCAGGAAATCCATCTGCTGGATCAGTACCGCCAGGAGGGATACGGCAAATACGATAAAAGAATTGAAGACTGCATCCGGGAGGTATACTGCCGGGATGGAGTGGCCCTGGATCCCGTATATACGGCCAAAGCGTTTTGGGGAATGAAAGAATACCTGAGAGAGAAACAGGTTAAAGGAAAGAAAGTCTTATTTCTCCATACAGGGGGAGGGCCCTTGTTTTACGATTATTTAACCAAGAGGGAGAAAGCTTCTCTTTTGTGAGGAGCCGGAGTAAACTATGCTGATTTCTATAGTAATACCGTGTTATTATTCGGAAAAAACCATTCGTAAGGTTACGGAGATGGTGATGGCGGAATTTGCCGCCCAGGATAAATATACCTGTGAGTTTGTCCTTGTAAACGATGGGTCTTCGGATGGGACGTACCGGGAGATCCATAAGCTGGGAGAGGAATATCCCAATGTCTGCGGGGTAAATCTCATGCGGAATTTTGGACAGCACAATGCGCTGATGGCCGCTCTCCACTATACGAATGGGGATTATATACTGGGAATGGACGACGATATGCAGACCCATCCTTCCCAGATCTTTAAGCTGGTTCATAAAATGGAAGAGGGGTTCGACCTGGTTTACGGGATCTATCCTGAAAAAAAGAATTCCCCTCTGAAAAATCTTACAAGTAAACTGAATGAGGTCACTTCCAGGGTTATGCTGAAACGGCCTAAGGAGATCAGATCCAGCAATTTCTGGATTATCACCCGGAAGGTTCGGGATGAGGTGGTCAAATATAATAGTTTTAACCCATACATTGACGGTATTTTTTATCGGGTGACCCATAACATTGGCAATGTGGAGGTGGAACATTTTAAGAGAGAATACGGCACTTCCAATTACACACTGAAAAAACTGGTAAATCTTTGGCTTGCGTACTGGAACTTTTCGGTAATTCCTTTAAGGATCTCTTTTTTTCTGGGGATGTTTTCCGCCTTTGCAGGAGCGGTGATTGCCCTGCTGGTGGTGATCAATAAGATGATCCATCCAAATATGACCGTGGGGTGGTCCTCCACTCTCTGCGTGATGGTAGTGTTTTTCGGGCTGATCCTGATGGTTCTGGGAATCGTTGGAGAGTATTTGGGGAAAATTATTTTGATTTTAAATGATACCCCTCAGTACATAGTGAGAGAGACCATAAACAGCAGGAAAGGGCTGAAGGAGCAGATCCAAAGTCTTGTGGCGGCAGCCAGCGGGCCGGGAAATGGAGAAGATGCAAAAACATCTGTGTAAAGGCAGTGAAGAATGGAAGAAGAATGGAAGATAGAAGCAAAAGAATGAAAAAGAAAATTATGATATTGGGAGCCAGCGTGTACCAGGTTCCCCTGATCCGTGCGGCAAAGGCCATGGGGCTTGTCACCCTTGTGGCCAGCATTCCCGGAGATTATCCGGGATTTGAGCTGGCGGATAAAGTGTACTATATCAATACGAGAGACAAAGAAGAAATCCTGAAGGTATGTCAGGAAGAGAAGATTGACGGTATCTGTACCACGGGAACGGATGTGGCGGTATCTACCATCGGATACGTATGCGAGAAGATGGGCCTTTCGGGGCTTTCTGAAGAAGCGGCCCATCGGGCCACTGATAAAGCGGCCATGAAAGAGGCTTTTTTTGCGGAAGGCGTGTCTGCGGCAAAATTTTATAAAGCACGTACTTTTGAGGATGTGGAATGGGCTGCCAAAGAGCTTGGATTTCCTGTGGTGGTAAAAAGGGTGGACAGCTCTGGAAGCCGGGGGATTTCTATTGTAAAAGAGCCGTCAGGGCTGAAAGAAGCCTATAGTTGTGCGCTGGAGCGTTCTGGAAAGGATTATGTCCTGGTAGAGGAGATGCTTGGAGGAACGGAGATCGGAGTGGACGGAGTGGTGCAGGATCATAAGCTGGTTTTCTTTGCGCCTCACGAGAAATTCGTCTATCACAGCCAGAAGATTACCATTCCTGAGGGGCACGGTTTCCCGTATCGGGGATCTGAGAAGGTACAGAAAAGGCTTCAGGAAGAAATGGAGCTGGCGGTAAAGGCTCTGGATCTGGACAACTGTTCCGTGAATGCCGATGTGTTCGTGGACGGGGAACAGGTGTGGATTATAGAGATGGGCGGGCGCACAGGCGCCACCTGCATCCCAGAGCTGATTTCTATGTATTACGGATTTGATTTTTATAAGAAGATTCTTCAGAATGCCCTGGGGGAGAAGCTTGATTTTTCGCCGGAGCATCAGGGGATTCACTGTATGGCCAAGCTTTTAATGAGCCCGGTGGATGGAAGGATTACGGGCATCGATTATGAGGAAATTGAGAACCTTCGCAGGGAGGGGATTGAGATTGCCCTGGATTATCCGGTTGGACACCCGGTAGAGATTATGCAGAACGGTACCACAAGAATCGGCCATGTGGTGGCTAGGGCCGGCAGCGTAGAAGAACTGGATAAGATTGTTGCCAGGGTGTACGGCTGCATAGAGGTGAACGGTGTTTCACTGGAGGAATTATGGGAAAAATAAAAGATTATATTTTTCTGCATCTGAGTGTGGTTTTGTTTTCTTTTACCAGCGTCTTTTCCAAGACGGCGTCCAATCAGTTTAATGAGGGCGGATTTGGGAATCCCATGCTCTATGTATTCGTGTTCCTGATGTTTTTTGACTGTCTCGTTTACGCTCTGTGCTGGCAGAAGGTAATCAAACGGTTCGATCTGAATATTGGATATGCCAACCGCAGTGTGTATCTGCTGTGGAGTCAGATTTGGGCGGTGCTTTTCTTTGGAGAAAATCTGACGCCCAGAAATATCATCGGGCTTCTAGTGGTGCTGACGGGAGTGGTGATTGTATCCTTAAGCGGGGAGAAGAGGAAGGAAGAGGCGTAGAAAATGGAACCATATTTACTAATCATGTTTGCGGCGACTTTTTTTACCGCCATCTCCCAGGTGCTGTTAAAACAGAGCGCAGGGAAGAAATACTCCCGGTGGATTTTTGAATATCTCAACTGGAGAGTGATTACAGCTTATGGAATCGCCTTTACGGTACTTCTTGCCAATACATATGCTTATACGAAGGTGGATATGAAATACGGGGCCGTGATCGATACCTTCAGTTATGTCTTTGTGATGCTTCTTTCCTGGCTTCTTTTGAAAGAGCGTTTTTCCAAGGGACAGCTGCTGGGAAATCTGATTATCATTGCCGGGGTGCTGATTTATACACTCTGACAGAACGGCGGGAATATAATGGCGGGAAAAGCAATATAGTTATGATAAATGACGGGCAGCCGGGAAAGGCTTTCGTGCTTCTCTTCCGGCTGCGGAAACGGAGTGTGAATGGAAACCAAAAAGTTGAGAAGGTTTCCCGGAAACATCCTCATAACTGCCTTGCTTTTTGCTGCCGCTTTTTTGTGCGGCCAGTTGGCGGCCAGAGTCAGGGAGCGGGCTTTGGCGGAAACGGTCCCTGTTTTTGCGGAAGGAAGCTGGGGGCTGAGCTTTCAGGGAGAAGGGGAGACGCCCGTAGGGAATGTGAGCCTCCAAGAGCTAGAGGGATATGATGCATATTACGTAAGAGATACGGAAGATAAGATTCTCTATCTTACTTTTGACTGCGGGTATGAGAATGGAAATACGCCCAAGATTTTGGACGCTTTGAAAAAGCATGGGGCGAAAGCTACTTTTTTCTCAGTGGGAAATTTTCTCTCAGATAATCCGGAGCTGATCCGGAGGATTGTAAAGGAGGGGCACACCATCGGCAACCACTCTATGGATCATCCTGACATGAGCCAGATTGCCAGCCGGGAAGCTTTTGCTGCGGAGTTAGAGCCGGTGGAATCTTTATATCAGGAGATTACCGGCGAAGAGATGAAGCCTTATTTCCGGCCGCCCCAAGGGACGTACAGCGAGAGCAGCTTAAAGCTGGCAAAAGAGCTTGGGTATAAGACTTTTTTCTGGAGCCTGGCATACGTGGACTGGTATCAGGATCAGCAGCCCACCAGGGAGGAAGCCTTTGAAAAGCTTTTGGGCAGAATCCATCCCGGGGCCATTGTGCTGCTGCACAATACCTCTGATACTAATGGAGAGATCATGGATGAGCTTCTGACCAGATGGGAGGAGATGGGTTACTGCTTTGGAACCTTGGATGATTTTTGCTGATGCCGAGAAGGAAGGAAAGAAAAAAGGGAGAAGCACAGATGAAGGATCTATATACGCTTTTAGAAGAACGTTCCAAGTCGGAGGAATATCCTTTTCATATGCCTGGACATAAACGCAGGATAGAGATGTTCAGCCATCCGTACCAGGTGGATATTACCGAGATTGAAGGATTCGATAACCTCCATCATCCTAAAGGAGTCCTGGCAGCGGCGCAGGAGAGAGCGGCGGCTTTTTTTGGAGCCGAGGAAACATATTTTCTCATTAATGGAAGCACCTGTGGGATCCTGGCTGCGGTGGCTTCCTGCATCCGTCCGGGCGAGATTCTGCTGATGGGGCGAAATTCCCATAAGTCGGCTTATTTTGCCGCAGAGCTTGCAGGAGCTCATGCAGTATATCTGTATCCCAAAATGGATTCTGCCAGGGGGATTTATGGAAGTATTCTTCCTGAACAGGTGGAGGAGGCCATGGAGCAGGCGGGGGAGGTAAGAGCTGTGTTTCTGACCTCGCCCACCTATGACGGCGTGGTTTCTGATATCGGTGCCATTGCAAGGAGGGTTCATGCCCGGGGCGGCATTCTCATTGTGGATGAGGCTCACGGGGCTCATTTCGGGCTTCATCCCTATTTTCCAAGGGAAGCGCTTGCCTGCGGGGCGGATCTGGTCATCCAGAGCCTTCACAAGACTCTGCCATCCCTGACGCAGACTGCTCTTCTGCATGTGCAGGGGGAAAGAGCGGACAGAGAACGGCTGCGGAGATATCTGGGAGGTTTTCAGAGCAGCAGTCCCAGTTATGTGCTTATGGCCTCCATAGACCGCTGTATAGGAACTCTTGAAAAGAGAGGGCCATCCTATTTTGACGAGTATGTGGAAATGCTTCTGGATACACGAAGACAGTTGGGGGAGCTTAGGAGGCTGCACCTGGTGACGGGACGGGAGAAGGAGCTTTCCTGTTTTGCCTATGACCGGTCGAAAATCGTGATTTCTCTGGAGAATACAGAGTGGTCTGGAGAAGAGCTGATGGACAGGCTGCGAAGAAACTACAGGCTGGAATTGGAGATGAGCGCTCCGGGCTATGTCACGGCCCTGACCTCCCCTGGGGACAGCCGGGAGGGCTTCGGGCGCCTGGCGGAGGCTTTGAGGGAACTGGACGATACGGCGAAGCCAGGGAAAAAGAGATGGGAATTCTGGGGAGGCCAGGAACCAAACGAGGTGGTTTGGCCTCTTTGCCAGGCAGTGAACAGGCCCTGGGAGAGGATTCCTCTGGAAGAATGTCAGGGGAGAATCTCTGCGGAATATGTTTACCTGTATCCTCCCGGCATCCCTATTCTGACTCCCGGGGAAAGTATTTCAAAGAGATTGGAAGGGAAGCTTTTGGAGTTAAAAAGAAACGGGTATTCTCTTGAGGGAATGGATGATTTGGAAGCAGAAGCGCTGCGGGTAATAAAGGAGTAAGAAATGGGACTTATTTTTTACGTGATGGGGAAAAGTTCTTCTGGAAAAGACACAATTTATCAGGATGTGCTTTCCAGAGAAGAACTGAAGCTGAAGCCTTTTGTGATGTATACAACAAGGCCTATTCGGGCTAGGGAGACGGATGGAGTACAGTACCACTTTGTCACAGAGGAAAAACTGCGGCAGATGCAGCAGGAAGGACAGGTGATTGAACTTCGCTCCTATGACACGGTGCATGGAATCTGGTACTATTTTTCCGCCCATGGGGAATTTATTAATTTAGAGGAAAATGATTATCTTGCCCTGGGAACCCTAGAGTCTTATGAGAAGATGAAGCAATATTACGGGGAAGGGAGGATGGTTCCGATTTATATCGAGACGGATGACCTTCTGCGTTTAGAACGTTCCATCAAGCGGGAAAAGAAGCAGGAATTTCCCAATTATGATGAGGTGTGCCGCCGCTATCTGGCAGATCAGCAGGACTTTTCTGAAGATAAGATTAAAAAGGCCGGCATTGAGAAACGATTCTCCAATAATGAGGACAGACAGGTGTGCATGGATCAGGTGGCAGAATATATAAAGCAGAGAATCGGCGGAGAAGCTTTTGGCGATTGATGCTTCACACAAAACCAAGGGTGTGTTATACTTGAACAGAGTTTAGTGCACTGGCACGGTCATTTATTTTTTCGGAGGTAACGGTATGGCGGGTTTTGAACATATAATAGGACATAAGCAGGTGATCCATCATCTGAGAGGAGCGCTGGAGACAGGGAAGATCAGTCATGCCTATCTGTTTGCCGGAGAAAAAGGATCTGGAAAGAGGACGGTGGCAGAGGCTTTTGCGGCGGCTCTTCAGTGCGAGAATAGCCAGGACAGGCCCTGCGGCGTCTGTCATTCCTGCCGGCAGGCGGCAGGAGGAAATCATCCGGATATTATCACGGTGACCCATGAAAAGCCTGCCAGCATCGGCGTAGAAGATATAAGGGAACAACTGGTAGGGGATATGCAGATCCGGCCTTACAACGGCCGCTATAAAGTCTACCTTGTGCCCGAGGCAGAGAAGCTTACGGTGCAGGCGCAGAACGCCCTCCTGAAGACCATTGAGGAGCCTCCGTCGTATGCGGTGGTGCTTTTGCTGACGGACAATGAGCAGATACTTCTGGATACCATAAGATCCAGATGTGTGCTTCTGCAGATGAAGCCGGTGCCGGATGAACAGGTAAAGGAATATCTCATGGAGCATATCCAGGTGCCGGATTATCAGGCGGATATCTGTGTGGCTTTTGCCCAGGGGAATATAGGAAAAGCGGTGCGTCTGGCCAGCTCGGAGGATTTTAATCTGATCAAGGCTTCGGCTATGCACCTGATACGCAATGCTGGAGTTATGGAGATCAGCGAGATTATTGAGGCGGTCAAGGGTGTGCAGGATTTTAAGATATCCATTCAGGATTATCTGGATATTCTGGCTCTCTGGTACAGGGACATGGTTTATTTCAAAGCCACCAGGGATTTTGACGGCCTGGTTTTCAAAGATCAGATCCGGGGCATACGTGAGACTGTGAAGGTCTGCTCTTATGAGGGAGTGGAGGAAGTGATGAAGGCCATTGAGACAGCCAAGAGACGTCTGGCCGCCAATGTGAACTTTGATTTGACAATCGAGCTGCTGTTCCTTGTCATAAAGGAGAATATACATGGTTAAGATAGTTGGAGTAAGATTCAGGAATGCGGGGAAAGTTTACTACTTTGACCCGAAAAATTATAAGATCCGGCCTTCCGATCATGTGATCGTGGAGACTGCCCGGGGAATTGAGTATGGCACCGTGGTAGGCAGAGTCCGTGAAGTGGAAGAAGAGAAGGTGGTGCAGCCTTTGAAACCCGTGATCCGGGTAGCTACCCAGGAGGACGACCAGAGGGCCAGGAAAAACCGGGATAAGGAAAAGGACGCTATGCGTATCTGCCTGGAGAAGATACGCAAGCACGGGCTGGAAATGAAACTGATTGACACGGAGTATACCTTTGACAATAATAAAGTCCTGTTTTATTTTACGGCAGATGGGAGGATTGATTTCCGTGAGCTTGTGAAGGATCTGGCTGCAGTTTTTAAAATGCGGATTGAGCTGCGGCAGATTGGGGTACGGGACGAGACGAAGATTCTGGGCGGGATTGGGATCTGCGGAAGACCCCTTTGCTGCAGCACCTTTCTTTCCGAATTTGCCCCTGTATCCATTAAAATGGCCAAGGAACAGAATTTGTCTCTGAATCCGACCAAGATATCAGGGGTCTGCGGCAGGCTCATGTGCTGCCTGAAGAATGAAGAGGAGACATACGAATATCTGAACAGCCGCCTTCCGTCACCGGGGGATACGGTGACTACTGTGGATGGCTTAAAGGGCGAGGTGCAGAGCGTCAATGTGCTGAGACAGCGGGTGAAGGTGCTCATTGACATAAACGATGAGAAGGAGCTTCAGGAGTTCAGCGCCCGGGATTTAAAGTTTAAGCCCAGAAGAAGAAAAGAGAAATCCAGGGATAAGGGAGCTGTGGATAAGGAATTGAAGCAGTTGGAAGCTCTGGATAAAAAGGAAGGAAAATCGAAGCTGGATGAAGATTGAGCTGAAAGAAGGAGAACGTCTGGATGACCTGAACCGGAACGGGTTTCGGATTATCCAGAATGAAAAGCTGTTTTGTTTTGGCATGGACGCCGTGCTCTTGAGCGGTTTTGCCAGAGTCAGAGAAGGGGAGCGGGTTCTGGATTTAGGGACAGGCACCGGAATTATTCCCATTCTTCTGGCGGCGAAGACAGAGGGAGAAAGTTTTTCCGGACTGGAGATTTCGGAGAAAAGTGTGGATATGGCGGTGAGAAGCGTGGCTTTGAATGGGATTGAAGACCGGGTATCCATTATTCAGGGCGATATTAGAAAGGCCGGGGAGCTGTTTGCCCCGGCTTCCTTTGATGTGGTGACTTCTAATCCTCCTTATATGACAGAGCATCACGGTCTGATAAACCCTGACCTGGAGAAAGCGGCGGCGCGCCATGAGATTTTTTGTACCCTGGAGGACGTGGTTGCGGCGGCTGCCAGGCTTTTGAAGACCGGCGGAAGATTTTATATGGTGCACCGGCCCTTCAGGCTGGCAGAGATTATCCGAACACTGTCAGACTATCGCCTGGAACCGAAACGGATGCGACTGGTTTATCCATATGCGGACCGGGAACCAAATATGGTTCTTATAGAAGCTGTCAGGGGAGGACGTCCCAGGATGACAGTAGAAAAACCGCTGATTGTGTACCAAGCCCCAGGGAAGTACACACAGGAGATTTTGGATACATATGGATATTAGAAAGGGGTATTTATGGACAGGGAAAAGGGAACACTGTATCTGTGTGCCACACCCATCGGGAACCTGGAAGATATGACTATGCGGGCCGTGCGCATCCTGGGAGAGGTGGATTTGATTGCGGCGGAAGATACAAGGAACAGCATAAAGCTGCTGAACCATTTTGATATACATACGCCTATGACCAGCTATCATGAGTACAATAAAATCGATAAAGGAAAAATTTTGGTACAGAAGCTCCTGGCAGGGGAAAACCTTGCACTGATTACGGATGCGGGAACTCCGGGAATCTCCGACCCGGGAGAAGAGTTGGTGCGTATGTGCAGAGATGAAGGCATCACGGTCACATCGCTTCCGGGGGCCTGCGCCTGTGTCACGGCCCTGACGCTTTCAGGGCTGCCAACCAGAAGGTTTTGTTTTGAAGCCTTTCTTCCCAGGGATAAAAAAGAGAAGCGCCTGGTTCTTGGGGAGCTGCAGAAGGAGACGAGAACGATTCTGCTGTATGAAGCGCCGCACCGTCTTTTGGATACGCTGAGGGAGCTGTATGAGGCATTGGGAGAGCGGAAGCTTACTCTGTGCCGGGAACTGACAAAGCGGCATGAAGAGAGCTGGGAAACAACGCTGTCCGGCGCCATAAAACGGTATGAGACGGAAGCGCCCAGGGGAGAATGTGTGCTTGTACTGGAGGGCAGATCCTGGGAGGAAATGCTTCGGGATGAGAGAAAGGCCTGGGAGAATATGAATATACAGGAACATATGGAGTTCTATACGGAGCAGGGTATGGATAAAAAAGAAGCCATGAAAGCTGTTGCCAGGGATCGGGGGATCAGCAAAAGGGATGTTTACAGAGATCTTTTGAATTCCTAAAAATTCCTTAAATACCTGGAAGGAATGCGGAAGGTATGGTACAATGTCGCCAGACATTGTACCTGCGCCGATTTGCGTTCGAGCGAAGGGAGAACTACCACGGCAAATCGTGCGCATCCAGCGGAGGATATCATGTCCGAAGGACGCCAGACATTGTACCTGCGCCGATTTGCGATCTATAAAAATTAGAACATGAAATACGGAGGAAGGAAATGAAGCGGGAAAAGAGCAGACAGACATTATACCTGCTGGCCGGGATCTATTTGGTTTACCTGGCTTACAGCATGTTTCAGATGCTGAGAAGCGGGGAAGTGCCTGAGAGTGACAGAGGGTTTATGATTTTGTTTTGCGCGCTGTTTGCTGTTTTGGGTTTGGGGATCGCTGCCGTCTGCGGACGAAAGCTTTACCGGATAGGCAAAGAAGAAAACAAAAAAGAAGAAAACGATGAGGACACACAATAAACAGATATGCCCTGTTCCAGGAGACGGGGCGTCAGGTTTATTTAAAATTTGAAAGAAAAAGGGGAGGTTACAAATGAGTGTGAGTTCCGAAATGGACAAAAGACAGGATCGGTCTGAGAATGAAAGACGCCTGAAAAGAAGGAAAAGAAAACAGAGAGCTATGATTATGCGGGGGGTCTGCCTGGCGGTGTCCCTGGTTCTTGTGGTGGCGGCAGCCCTTCTGGTTACCAGAACGATTCGCAGACAGATGGGGATTTCCCAGTCAGGAGGAGAAGGGGGCGAGGCGGGAACTGTCTCCGTGACGGAAGCTCCGGTTCAGACAGAGACTGCGGCCCAGACGCAGCCGGCCGTTCAGGCGCAGCCGGCTGTACAGACAGAAGCAGCATCATCCGCCTCTGGAGATGTTTTGGAGCAGGCGGGCCGTATGGCGGCAGGGTACGATTACGACGGAGCCATTGAACTGCTCAAGTCAGCGCCGGATTATGAGACGAATACTGCCATATCTCAGGCTGTTTCAGATTATGAAGCACAGAAGGCAGCCTGTGTGGCTGTGGACGTGAATACAGTTCCGCATATTTTCTATCATTCTCTGATCAATAACACGGATGCGGCTTTCAATGTGTCTGTGTTGGGACAGGGCCAGGTGGACGGAATGAACGCCTGGATGACTACGGTAGAAGAATTTGACAAGATCACACAGCAGATGTACGATAACGGATATGTGTTTGTCCGTCTGAGGGATCTGGTGGTGGAGACCAGGGATGCGGACGGTACGGTGCATTTTTCTCCCAATACGAATCTGCTGCTCCCGCCGGATAAAAAGCCGGTGGTTCTGTCGGTGGATGATTTAAGCTATTATCATTCTTATGAGGCGGCAAGCTACCCGGATAAGCTGGTTCTGGATGAGAATGGCAAGGTAAAATGCCATTATGTAAAACCTGACGGTACAGAAGAGGTGGGGGATTTTGATGTAGTTCCCCGGCTGAATTCTTTCCTGGAGGAACACCCGGACGGCGCCTATAAAGGGGCCAGGGGCATGATTGCCCTGACGGGATATAACGGTGTGTTCGGCTACCGCACAGATGTGGATTACAGGGACAAGCAGAATCTGATGGAGGATCAGGCCAAGTGGCTGCAGGAACATCCTGATTTTAGCTGGGAGGCAGATGTGGAAGAAGCGAAGAAAATTGCCGAAGCCCTGAAAGCGGAGGGCTGGGAGTTCGCCAGCCATACCTGGGGACATCTGAGCGTGACTAATAAGACGGCGGATGAACTGCGGGTGGACAATGAAAAGTGGATCAATACAGTGGAAAACATTGTGGGACCTGTAGATACAATCATTTTTGCCCATGGAAATGACATTGGAAGTTGGGAAGGCTACAGTGACGACAATGAAAAATATCGTTATTTTAAGGACAGCGGCTACAATTTTTACTGCAACGTAGACAGTTCAGTACCCTATTGGGTGCAGATTTCAGACCAGTATGTACGGCAGGGAAGAATTGACCTTGACGGATATCTGCTCTATAAGGCCAGCCAGGGAGGAACGACTGTACTGGATTCCATGTTTAAAGCTTCGGAGGTCTTTGATCAGAGACGGCCCACGCCCGTGGTGGCAAATGGAGAAGCCTAAGGTGAAAAAAAGCATAATGAAAAAGCCAGACATATTATGTGTTTGGCTTTTTTTAAGTGCGCCCGGCGGGCGCACGTTCTAAGGGATGAAAGTCATTGACCTGCCCGGCAGAGGGAAGGGTGCAGCCAATGGCAAAGGCGTCATCGTGAGGTGGGGGCTGAAGGAAGCTGGAGGCAAACCACTGGCCTGTAAAAGCTGCCCGGATAGGCTGCATTAAGGAGAAAAGAGCAAATAGTAATAACGAAAACGATTTAAATAAGGTATATGCCACAAAAATATATAAACAAAATTATGCAATATATATAAAAATACTTTTGCATATTGACAAAAGTGAGCTATTATTATAGGATAATTATATCGAAAAAGAAATAATAAGGACAAAATGTATGATCCGTTTAAGCTTGGTTGGGATCCCCATTTATGCATGAGAGAGTATGCGGCAATGGCGGAAAAAATAAATTACCAACGTGACTATGCAGCGAAAACTGCAAAATGCAAAAGAAAAGGAGGAAAACACGATGAAAAAAAGATGGACGAGAGCTTTAATGGCAACTGCTATGGCCGGGCTGATGGCAGCGGGAACGATTCTTCCGGCCTCTGCGGAGGAGACAGAGGCGGCGGATGAATCCCTCAGTGGATCCCTGGTAATCTGGGAGGGAACTTCCGAGAGAGGTGTATGTGCGGAGGCTTACATTGACGTACTGCAGGAGAGATATCCCAATGTTGACTTCAGCTATGAGTCTCAGGCTGAAGGTACGTATTATACAGCTCTTTCAACGGCTTTTCAGTCAGGAAACGGGCCGGATGTCTACTGGACTCTGGGAACAAAGAATTCAACTCTGGAGTCTATGGTAGAGGCGGGAAATGCTATGGATCTGGCAGATGTGGTGGATATGTCCTTGTTTGAGCCGGAAGGAGAGCCTACCATGGTAAGCAATATCTGTTATGTGGACGACACGCTCTACGCAGTGCCTACTTCCAGCATTGACACCAGGACGGTTTACTATAATACGGACATCTTTGAAGAAAAAGGATATGAGGTTCCAACTACGGTTGCAGAGTTTGAAGCTCTCTGCGATCAGATGCTGGAGGACGGCATCGTGCCTCTGACCCTTGCGGGAACGGACTGGGCTTCTGTTATGCATGTATGGGATTTCCTGGTATGTACCCAGGACGGCGGTCCTGATTTCTTTACCAGACTGGGAGAAGGCGGCGCTGAATTTAACGAGGACGTAAACGTGGCAGCCCTGCAGAAGCTGGCTGAATGGAACCAGAAGGGTTATTTCTCTATCAGCTCCACGGCCAATGACGCAAACGCAGCCTGCATGGAATTTGCTACAGGCAGCACTGGAATGATCATCTGCGGTTCCTGGATGCTGTCAACGATCCGGGAAGCTAATGAGAACCTGAACTTTGACGTATTTAAACTGGCCAATGACGCAGATGGACAGATTTACGCATGTATTACTGCCAATGGCGGCTACAGCATTAATCCTAATTCTGAAAATCTTGAGGCCGCTATCATGTTCGTACAGTGGATGACTACGGCAGAAGGACAGCAGACTTACATCAATTCAAATGCTTCCATTCCTTCCCTGGAGGAGACGCCTTCAGAGGATCTCATCGCAACAGAGATCGGTGAGGCAGATGTTCTGATTGCCTCTAATGAAGAGAAGATCTTCCAGTACGGAACGGCGGCCGAGGATTACTTCCAGGCCAACATCATGAGCGTATTCAGCGGTTCTCTGGGCGCTCAGGAATTCTGTGACAATGTGCAGGCGAATGTAGATTAAATTTCTGCATGGAATCCGGCGGATAATGTCTGACATTACTCTGGAGGGAGGCGGAAGACCGTTCTCCCTCCGGGGCATAAAATCAGCATGGAAATGAGGGATTATATGGAAAAAGCAGTTAAGAAAAAGAAAAAACACAGACCATATATATGGTTTATGCTCCCGGGGCTGATTTTTTACTGTGCATTTATGATTGTGCCGCTGATTGCGAATTTTTTCCTCAGCTTTGCCTCCTGGAATGGAGTGGGGGAAATTTCTTTTGTGGGGCTTGATAATTTTACAAAGCTGTTTATGAATCCAGATAACGCATCCACATACTGGAATGCCTTTGGAAATAATATAAAATTTATTTTGTGCGAGTATTTTGTTGTTGTGCCGATCCAGTTGGGAACCGCATACCTGCTGTATTCCAAGATCCGTTGGCACAAATTCTTTCAGGCCATGTTTTTCCTGCCGTATGTGCTGAGCACGGCAGTGATCGCATTTTTTGCCACTATATTTTTCAACGCCAGCTTCGGCATTGTAAATAAAGCTCTCATTGCCCTGGGCGTTCCCAGAACGGCGGTTCCGGGCTGGCTGGCAGATTCCAATATGGCATTTCCCATACTTGTGGGGCTTGCAATCTGGTCCAGCGCGGTCATCGGCATGCTGATTATCCTTTCCAGCATGAAGGGCGTTTCCCACGAAACCATAGAAGCCTCCATGATTGACGGAGCGGGAAAATTCAAACAGTTTCTATATGTAATTCTTCCTGATATCGGGCCTGGTATGACGAATGTGCTGGTTCTCGATATTATATGGGGCATTACGCTTTTCGATCTTCCCTATATGCTTGCGGGAACCTTTGGCGGTGCGGACGGTACTCTTGATTTTGTAAATATGTATTTTTACAGGACGGCCTTCGGCAGCGGCTCAGCCAGCAGCCTGAATATTGATCTCGGCTATGCGGCGACAATCGGAACAGTAACCTTTGTGTTTATTCTGGTTTTCACTTCCCTGATGAATTTTGCTTTGGGGAAAATTAAAGTATGGAACGAATAAGAATCTCATGGATGAGGTTGATATAAGCTGAAGGGTGATGAATATGAAAGAGAAATTAGGATTAAAAAAGAAGCTGAAGCATAAAAGCTGGCTGGTGACAATCCTGTGCCTGCTGTACAGCTCAATTATTGTCCTTCTTCTATATATAACGCTTATTTCCTCTTTTAAAAGCGGCACGGAAATTGTAACCGACATTTTCTCTTTGCCAAAATCTTTGGATTTTAGCCATTATATAGAAGTGCTGACAGAAAGTAATTTTCTGCGCGCCATGTGGAACAGTATTTTCATTACAGGCGTGTCAATCGCAGGGCTTTTGATCGTGTCTTCTATGCTGGCATACGGCTATGCAAGATATGAGTTTAAGGGAAAAGGGTTTCTGCAGACCTTTATATTGCTGGGGATGATGTTTCCCATACAGTTGGGTGTACTGATTAACTTCAGGGTGATTAACGCCATGCATCTTGTGAATACTCCCTGGGGGCTCATTATGATCTATATCGGTAATCTTTCGCTGGCCTCTTTTTTATTTATGAGGTTTTTTGCGAAGCTTCCTGAGTCGTTGGCGGAGAGCGCAAAAATAGACGGAGCCAATGAGTTCACAATATTTGCCAGGATAATGATGCCCTTGTCAAAGCCGATTTTTGGGACAGTGGCCTTAACTTCCGGGCTGACCATCTACAATGATTTTTATATGCCTCTGATTTTCCTCAGCGGTGACCAGAGGACGGCCACGGTGGTTCTCCAGGGAAATCTCTCGGCATTTTTGTTTAATATAGAGCAGATATTCCCCATGGTGGTAATCAGTGTTATTCCGGTTATTATTCTGTATATTTTCTGTCAGAAGCAGCTCATAGAAGGCCTGACGGCTGGGGCAGAGAAAACGTGACGGAAATTCTCAGAAAATTTATAAAAAGAGAGGGCAGGTTAATATGGACAGTATGAAAGAAAAAATGCTTGAGCTGGGAATCTCAGAAGAAGCGATTAACGAGGTATTGTTTGTGGCCAAAAGGATGGATGAAAAAGGTCTTGTAAATTCCTTTGCAGGCAATATTTCTACAAAAAAGGATGGAAAAATTTATATTACTCCTACCGGTCAGAATAAAGGCATACTGACTGCGGAAAAAATTGCGGTTGTGGACGAGAACGGCAAGCGGATCTGGGGAATGAAGGAAACCTCGGAAATAATCATGCATACTATGGCCTATGATATCTGTGAAGAAAACGGATGGGATGTCAGCGGCGTAGTACACAGTCATTCAAAGATTTTGACGGCCTTTTCTATGGCCGGCATGGATATTGAGACGGAAGCTTTCCCGGAGATGATGGGGAATTTTCATAAGATTCCCTGTGTACCTTATGGGGCGCCGGGCACAAAGTATATCCTGACCATGGCGGAGCCGTACCTGGCTGAGGGCTACAGAATTGTCCTTCTGGGAAATCATGGAAGTCTGGCTGTTGGGAAAACCGTAGAGGATGCCATGAATGTGGTGGAAGCCTGCGAGGCTCTTGCGGAGCAGATTTTAATTACAAAATATATTATCGGGAAAGAAAAATCTCTGGGAAAAGATGAGGTTGACCGCTTCTTTGAGATTTATAAGGACAACAGGGAAAAAAGAAGAATTAAAGGTGACTGATATGGGAAAAAGGACAGCGGCAGCGGATATTGGAGCCAGCAGCGGGAAGATGGCCCTGGGGGTATACGATGGAAATAAACTGTCTGTGGAAGAATACAGAGATTTCGAGAACCGTCCTGTGAATATTGGCGCTGCTTTATACTGGGATTTGTTTTCATTGTATCATTCTATCGTGGATGGTTTGGCCTATTTTTCTGGAAAGTACGGAGAGCCGGATACCCTGGGGGTCGATACCTGGGGAGCTACCTACGGACTCCTTGACAGACAGGGAAGGCTTTTGGAACCAGTCTATCACTACCGTGACAAGAGAACATCCAGAACCCTGCAGGATATGGAGCGGGTCATGGATATGAGAGAGCTTTTCTTCCTTACGGGCTGTCAGTGCAACCGCACGTATACGCTTCCTCAGCTCTACTCCTATGTGACAGAGGAAAATCCCGCTCTGGAAAATGCCGATACCATGCTGCTTCTGCCGGATCTTCTGGGATATTTTCTTACGGGCGTAAAGAACTCGGAAATGACCATTGCCGGAACCTCCTGTCTGATGGATACTACCCAGGAGAAATGGAGCCGGGAGGTTGCGGCCCGTTTTTCCATTCCAGAGAGGATCTATACGGAAATTGTGGATCCGGGGACGGTCAAAGGAAACCTTTCGGAGAGAATAAAGCTGGAAACGGGATGCAGGAAGACGAAATTGATGGCAGCAGTGGGGCACGATACGGCCTCAGCGGTAGCGGCCATTCCCAATTTCGGGCCTGAAAAATTGTATATCAGCGTGGGTACCAACATCAATATGGGCGTGGAGAGAGAGCGGGTGTTCGTAAATGACACTGCATACAGGAAGGGTCTGAAAAATACAGGGGGAATCCACCGCCGAAAGATTGTTTACCGGGACTTCTCTGCCTGCTGGCATATTAATGAGTATAGGAGAACCAAACAAGAAGGCGGATGGAACCTGAGCCATGAAGAGATGATCCGCATGGCGGAGCAGGTGAAGGGGGAGGTTCCCTGGTTTGACGCTGAGGCAGATTTGTTTGTGGATGCCGGAGGAGATTTCTGTGAGAAAATGAACCGGTATTTTAAAGCAACAGGACAGCGTCAGCTGACAGAGGAAGGTGAATTTATCCGCAGTATTTATGAAAGTATTGCCCTGAAAACCAGGTTTTATGGGGACGCCTTCCAGGAAGCCGGATTAAATTTCGGAGAAATTAATGTCATCAGCGGAGGAACAAGAAATGATCTCTTGATGCAGATGATCAGCAATGCCTTTGGATCCACGGTTCTGGCAGGCATGCCTTATGCCAGTCTCTACGGCAATCTTTTAACCCAGCTTTATGGAATGGGGGAGGTTGCTTCTGTGGAAGAAATGCGGGAACTGTCAGCACGTTCCTTTCATATGAAAGTGTATGAACCGGAAGAAACGCAGAAATGGCGGGAATTTTATGAAATGTATAAGGAGATCATAAGAAAAGGGGAAAGACTGAA
>LHCFI01400__coassemble_1600_pt1 | contig 28690 bp, 19 predicted proteins | sample LHCFI01400__metabat2_low_PE_038 | metagenome-assembled genome bin LHCFI01400 | reverse complement strand
ACTCCTGATACCAGCATAAGAATTCCGGATACCACCTGAGATACAGGAATCTGCGTCCCTGGAATAAGCAGCTGATCCGTGCGCAGCCCTTCAATCCAGAGCCGCCCGGCGCCATAGAGGAAAAAGTATGTCAGCAAAATCTGTCCATTATACTTCTTTCCCACTTTTAAGGCAAGCCACAAAAGCACCAGAAATACACCGAAATTCCACAAAGATTCATAAAGAAAGGTAGGATGCACCTGGATGTATTCTGTCCCGTCAATAACCTGAAGATGCTCCAGCATCTTTTCCGTCACTTCCGAAGAACGGACATCCCCCAGGGGAAGCTGCATGGCCAAGAGACCATCTGTATAGTCGCCAAAAGCTTCCCTGTTAAAAAAATTCCCCCACCTTCCCACCATCTGCCCCCACACAAGGCCTATAGCCGCTGTGTCCAGAGCCTGCAGGTATTTCATCTTTCGTACACGGCAGAAAACCAGCACTGTCACCACGCCTCCTGCCACTCCGCCGTAAATCGCCAGCCCGCCTTCCCGGATATTTACAATCTCAGAAATATGGCGGCTGTAATAATCCCAGGAGAACACTACATAATAAACTCGTGCGCATAAGACGGAAATCAGCACGGCTATTATGCCAAGATCAAAGTAATCGTCCCCCTTCTGTCCGGTCTTGTCGGCAATCTTCATCACCAGAAGAATCCCCGTTACCATAGCTGCTGCCAGAACGATTCCGTAGCAGGCAATGTCAAACCCAAACACAGAAATGGACTTAATTACATGTTCCAGTTCAATCCCCAAGTGAGGAAAGCGGATAGAACCTGTCATGATCTGCCTCCTTTGATACAATATAGAACAAGGCATCCCGCCCGCCCCGGCCTGTGAAACCCGGCCTTCCCCAGACTCCGTCTGCATTCGGCCGCTTTCCCCCTGGCTTCATCTCTTCCTTCCAGAGCGCCACGCCGCAGACCCGCTTCGCTCTCGCCCCTTCGGGGCTTCTGTCTGCTCCCGGCGCTCCTTTGGTTTCTTGTCTTCCTGCCAGAGCGCCACGCCGCAGACCCGCTTCGCTCTCGCCCCTTCGGGGCTTCTGTCTGCGGCTTTGCGGGCGTCCCGCCCGCCCCGGCCTGTGAAATCCGGCCTTCCCCAGACTCCGTCTGCGTTCGGCCGCTTTCCCAGCCCTAGCGCTCTGGACTGGTTTTAAACATTAAACCTAAAGAGGATGACGTCTCCGTCTTTTACTACGTAGTCTTTTCCCTCCAGGCCCACCAGGCCTTTTTCTTTGGCTGCCGCATAGGAGCCGCAGTCCAGTAGGTCTTTGTAGTTTACCACCTCGGCACGGATGAAGCCCCTCTCAAAGTCTGAGTGGATCTTTCCGGCTGCCTGGGGTGCCTTTGTGCCCTGGCGGATTGTCCAGGCTCTTGTCTCTGTCTCACCTGCCGTCAGATAGCTGAGAAGGCCCAGAATACGGTAGCTCGCCTTTATCAGTTTTTCCAGACCGGATTCTTTCAATCCCAAATCTTCCAAAAACATCTGTTTTTCATCATCGTCTAGTTCCGCAATCTCCTGTTCGATCTGAGCGCAGATCACAAACACCTCACTGTGATTCTCTTTTGCGTATTCACGCACTTCCTGCACTTTGGAATTGGAGGCGCCATCGTCAGCCAGGTCCCCTTCCGCCACATTTGCCGCAAAAATCACCGGCTTAGCCGTCAGAAGGTTATACTCTTTCATCCACTCCTGCTCATCCTCATCTTCCGTGCTGAAGGTGATGGCAAGTTTTCCGTCCTCCAGATGCTTCTGGAGCCTCTTTAAAAGCTCCAGCTCCTTAGCCTGGGTTTTATCGTTTCTGGCTGCCCTGGAGGTCTTTGCGATCCTTCGTTCCAGTATTTCCAGATCTGAGAAAATCAATTCCAGATTTATGGTCTCTATATCCCGCAAAGGATCCACGGAGCCATCCACATGTATCACGTTTGTATCTTCAAAACACCGCACCACATGTACGATGGCATCCACCTCACGGATATTGGCCAGGAACTGATTGCCAAGTCCCTCTCCTTTGGAGGCTCCTTTTACCAGGCCTGCAATATCCACAAACTCGATGACCGCAGGGGTAATTTTTGCCGAATTGTAAAGATTGGCCAAAAGATCCAGGCGCTCATCCGGCACAGGAACCACCCCTACATTAGGATCTATTGTACAGAAGGGATAGTTGGCTGATTCCGCCCCTGCTTTCGTCAGCGAATTAAATAGTGTACTCTTTCCCACATTGGGAAGACCTACGATTCCAAGTTTCATCTTCTTCTCTCCATTTCTATTTTTTAATAGCGGCAGGACTGCCTGGGCAAGTACAGCCCCCGGCAATTCTTCCGGCCTCTTTCAGCCCCAATTTTCATACAGTTACCAACAATTTTCTCTTTTTATTTCTTGGCAAGTCACAGTTTAGCACATAAAGCGACAAGAAACAATAGCTTCTCCCGAAAACCGCTCGACAGGATTCCCCATAGACATCTCTTTTTGTATAAAAAAAGCGCCTTATAAAAAGACACCTTTAAATTTTTTCGGGAAAACTCTGAGGTTTTCCCGAAAAATAAAATTCCGTTACTGCGAATCCTGTCGACAAAATCTTGCAGTCAAGCAATTTTTTCTGCCCTACGCTTCCTCCTGCATAATTTTCAGGAGAGTACGGACGCTTTCCCCCGTATCCTCATTAAAAACAGCCGATCCAGCTACACAGACATTGGCCCCGGCCCGAAGCACCTGGCGGATAGTGGAGAGCTTGATCCCTCCATCCACTTCTATATCCAGATCCAGTCCCAGCCTGTCCGCTCTCTCCCTGAGGCTGCGGATCTTTTCCGTCATAGCGGGGATATAAGCCTGTCCGCCAAACCCAGGATTTACGGTCATGATCAGCACCATATCTATATCTTCCAGCACGTAATCCAGCGCACAGAGAGGTGTGGCCGGATTAAGCGCCACTCCGGCTTTCAGACCTCTGCTCTTAATGGACTGAATGGTTCTGTGAAGATGCTTCGCGGCCTCCGCATGAACCGTGATTCCGTCAGCACCGCAGGCCGCAAAATCCTCTATATACCGATCCGGATCCTCAATCATTAAATGTACGTCAAAAAAGCAATCCGTGGCATTGCGAATAGAAGAAATCACCGGCATCCCAAATGATATGCTGGGAACAAACATACCGTCCATTACGTCAATGTGAAGATATTCCGCCCCGGCAGACACCGCAGCCTGGATCTCATCCTCCAGATGCCTGAAATCCGCCGCTAAAATAGACGGAGCCAAAATATTTTTTCTGCTCATTTTCCCTCCATCGCTTAATATTTTTTCTGTTCCTTTAGTTCCTCTGCAATCATCACATAGCTTTCATAGCGTGAAGAATGTATTTTGCCTTCCTGCACCGCCTGCTTCACCATGCAGTCCGGCTCCTGCAGATGGAGGCATCCCTGAAATCTGCAGGTCCCTTCGTAGGGTGAAAACTCATGGAAATATTCTTTTGCCTGCTGGTATTCGATCCCGCTAAGATAAAGAGAACTGAAGCCAGGGGTGTCCAAAAAGTAAGTGTTTTCCCCGATGGTGATCAGTTGGGTGTGGCGTGTGGTATGTCTGCCTCTGTCAATTTTCCGGCTTACCTCTCCCACTTCCATCTGAACCCCCGACTGAAGGAGATTCGTCAGAGAAGATTTCCCTACTCCTGACGGTCCTGCCACAATCGTAGTTTTCCCAGCCAGCAGCGGGCGTATCTGATCCATTCCCTGATTTTGAACTACACTGAGAAAAAGAACCCGGCTGCCGCAGTCTCTGTAAATATCTCCGATCCGTTCAAGCTCCCCGCCCTCCGCCAGATCCGCCTTATTGATACAGATAATCACCGGAATATCCTGCTGTTCCATGGCAACCAGGAAACGATCCAGCAGATTCAGATTCGGCTTAGGGCTGGCCGCGGCAAAAATCACCACAGCCTGATCCACATTGGCCGCTGCCGGGCGGTAGAGCTGGTTCTTCCTGGGAAGAATCTTCACCAGGCTTCCCTCCATATCCTGGGGATCCAGGATCTTAATCTCCACATTGTCCCCTACCAGAGGCTTTATTTTCTCCTTGCGGAAGATTCCCTTTGCCCTGCAGGCATAGACTTTCCCGTCTTCCCCATGGACATAGTAAAATCCTCCGATTCCTTTTAAAATTTTTCCCTCCATCAATTCACCTGACTAAAAATAATTCCTGGATACTCAATGGTACTGGTCACGTCTCCGCTGGAGGGATCCAGAAGATAGACATAGGCCGTGCCTGAAGCCACGCCTTCTGCCCCCCGCACCTTCAAAGTATAGGGAAATGTGGTCTGGCCCTCAAAAACCGTGGTGGCCTGACCTTCCTGGACCAAGGTAATGCGCACCGGCTGGCCCGTATATCCTGCCGGGGTATCCAGGGAGGCGTTGCATTCCCAGGAACTGCCCGAATTAATGGTGACATCCGGCTGGCTGCCGCTTTCCGCAGTATCGCCTGCCTGGGGGGCGCCTGTGCTTACCACCAGAGTTACGGTGCTTCCCACCGCCGCCTGGCTGTTGCCTGCCGGATCCTGCCGGATCACAAAATCTTCCAGGATCTCACTGCTGGCCTCGTATTTATATGCCGCATAGAGACCGATCATCTCCAGAGACTCCGTAGCCCGCTCAGCAGTCCACCACTCAAAATCCGGCACCGTCACATAGGTCACATCCTCCTGGGAACCCTGGCTTACATACAGAGTCACGGTATCCCCAGGCTTTAAAGAAGTGCCCGGCTCCGGATCGGTGGAAATCACATAGCCTGCCGCCACATTGTCATTGTACTGGGTATTATCCACTTTGCACTGCAGCCCCTGGGTCAGAAGAAATGCCTGGGCCTGGCTCTGTTCCTGATTGCTCAGATCCGTAAGCACGATCTCTCCTGAGCTTTCACTCTGCTCTGATTCTTCCTCTTTCTCCGTCTTATCCTCCGTCTCCTGAACCTTCTCAGTCTCAGACTCGGTCACGGCTTCGGTCTGCTTTTCGGTCTGTTTTTGTGTCTCTGGCTCCTGCTGCTTCTTTCCAAAGCTGAACACGCCCAAGGCCTGGGCCAGCAGCGCCAGGAAAACGCAGCCGATAATGACCGCCACAATGATCCCGCCCACTGTTACCGCTTTCTCAAGTTTGGGGTTAATTCCCATCTCATGGTCAGGATTCCTTCTGGGAATCTTTTTCTTCTTCTCTCTGGAAACCGTCTCATACGAATCCTCGGCAAACCCATAATCTCTTGGATCATCATAAGCATCATAGTACGGGTCATACTCCTGCTTCCCGTCTGTGCCGTATCCGTTTTCCCAGCCCTCCTGCCGGTAGCCGTCCCTGCCTCCGGGAACCTCCTGGTAACCGGTCTTCTGATAATAGCTTCCCGGCTGGTAAGCCCGGTTTGGATCCTCCCTTCCTTCCGGACCATGAAGATCCGCCGCCGCACCCACGTCCAGAGAATCGTCATAGGAGGGCATATTCCGCTCTGCACTGAGCTGTTCCAGTTCATCCTTGGGTATCACGATTGTCCTGGAGGTGTTATCCTCCTCCTGCTGCTGGACGAAATTCCCATCGGGATTCACCAGGGACTCCCTGAGATCCCGAATCAGCTCCGCCATGTTGGCGTAGCGCCGGTCCGGGCTTTTCTGGGTACATTTGAGGACAATCTGATTCGTACTGACAGGAATCTCCGGAACCTCTTCCCTGGGCCCTCTGAACTCATCCTGAAGATGCTGAATCGCCACAGAAACCGCCGTATCCCCGTCAAAAGGTACATGGCCCGTGAGCATCTCATACATGGTAATCCCCAGGGAATAGATATCGCTCTTCCCGTCGCTGTAGCCTCCCCGGCACTGTTCCGGGGAACTGTAATGGACAGAACCCATTACATTAGAATTAATCGTATCGGAGGTGGAAACTCTGGCAATGCCAAAATCTGTCACCTTCACCTTGCCATCCGTCGAAATAATTATATTCTGCGGTTTTACATCCCGGTGGATGATTCCGCTGTTGTGCGCCGCTTCCAGTCCCGCTGAAATCTGCAGCGCAATGCTGGTGGTCTCCCGCACAGAGAGCCGTCCCTTCTTGCGGATATAATCCTTTAAGGTAATTCCTTCCACCAGTTCCATGACAATATAGTAAATACCCGCTTCCTCGCCTACATCGTAGATATTCACAATATTGGCATGGGCCAATCCTGCCGCCGACTGGGCTTCCACACGAAATTTAGAAATAAATCCCTTATCTTCTCTGTATTCCTTTTTTAATACCTTTACTGCGACAAAGCGGTTCAGTTTATGATCCTTGGCCTTATACACATCCGCCATTCCGCCAGAACCGATACGCGAAATGATTTCATATCTGTTTTGTATAAACATCCCGTCTTTTAGCATATTCATTCCCCATTATTCAAAACCGACAGTATCGAACTATTTTGTTGCTCACCGCCTATAGAGGCGGGAGTCATCCTCATCTGAGATCTAATACTCCGCAAGGACAACGGAAATGTTGTCCTTTCCTCCGTTCTTATTGGCTTCCGTCACAAGGCGGCCCGCCGCCTCTTTCAGGGAGCCGCTCTTCTTTACGATCTTAAGAATATCCCGGTCTTCCACCATATTCGTCAGTCCGTCTGAACAAAGTAAAATAATATCGCCTTTTTCCAGTTTCATATCAAAAAAGTCTATCCGCACAGGCTCCTTCACGCCGATTGCACGGGTGATCACATTCCGGTCGGGATGTGTTCTCGCCTCCTCCCGCTTCAGCTCCCCTACACGGATCATCTCTTCTACCAGAGAATGATCCCGGGTAATCTGTGTGATATTTTTATCTATCAGATACAGCCTGCTGTCCCCTACGTTTGCCACGTACAGGTAGCTCCCCTGGATGGTGGCTGCCACCACAGTGGTTCCCATGCCTTCCAGGCTTTTATCTGTCTTTGCCTTCTCAATAACGTTCTCATTTGCATGATGAATGGCGTAGCTTAAAAGAGGGATCGGACGATCCTCCGCCGCTTTTCCAATATAATCCACAATCGACTCTACGGTAAAACGGGAAGCAAGCTCTCCTGCATTATGGCCGCCCATTCCATCTGCCACAATCAGCAGGTTGGGGAGATTTCCCACCGGCTGATCGGATGCGTACACACAATCTTCATTCATGGAGCGCCGCTTTCCGATATCTGTAATACAGTATGTATCCATATGTGTTTCCTTTCTCTTCCCAGCTCTTCTCATTTCCCTTTACTCTTTGCGGCAGCAGTAACTCCTGCCTGCTTTGTCTATACCGTGCCTCCTTTGGAGAGATAACTTCTGCGGAGCTGCCCGCAGGCTCCCTGGATATCACGGCCCATTTCTCTTCTAATAGTAACATTTATTCGATTTTTTTCAAGTTTATTTTTAAAAGCAGCAATCCTGCCCTCTTTGGAAGGTGTGTAATCCCGCTCCGCAATGGGGTTTACCGGGATCAGGTTTACATGGCAGTTCATGTCCTTTATAAGCTTGCTCAGCCGCTCCGCCTCTTCCTCCGTGTCATTGACTCCGTTCACCAGACTGTATTCAAAGGTCACCCTGCGTCCAGTCTGCTGGAAATAATAGCGGCAGGCATCCAGCACCTCTCCCAGTTCATATTTATATGCCACCGGCATTAATTCTTTTCTCTTTTCCTGGGAGGAAGCATGAAGGGAAAGCGCCAGGGTAATCTGCAGTTTTTCATCGGCCAGGCTTCGTATCTTCTCAACCAGGCCGCAGGTAGAAACCGTCACATTTCTCTGGCTGATATTCAGGCCGTTCTCATCTGTGAGAAGATGCAGGAATCTAAGAAGGTTCTCATAATTATCAAGGGGTTCTCCCGTCCCCATCACCACCAGGTGGGAAACTCTCTCTCCTGTGACAGATTGTATTCTGTATACCTGCTCCAGCATCTCGGAGGGAAGAAGATTCCGCATCAGCCCGCCCAAGGTGGAAGCGCAGAACCTGCAGCCCATTCGGCAGCCTGCCTGAGAAGAAATACAGACAGAGTTTCCATGTCTGTATCGCATGAGAACGCTCTCGATTACATTGCCGTCCGAAAGAGAAAACAGATATTTTTCCGTTCCGTCCAGTTTGGAGACCAGCCGTTCTTCCAGAGTCAGAACCGTCAGGGGCTCCTGTTCCTTCAGCTTCTCTCTGAAGCCTTTGGGAAGATTCGTCATCTCATCGTAATCCGCCGCCAGCTTCTGGTGCATCCACTGATACAGTTGTCTGGCTCTGAACGGCTTTTCTCCCATCTCCCATACGGCCCGGGTAAGTTCCTCCAGGGTCATTGACTTAAGATCCATATTTCCTCCTGCTTCTATTCATCAAATAAGCGGCGCAGCCTGGCTATAAAAAAGCCGTCCGACTCATGTATTCCCGGCAGTAACTGGATATATCCCCCTTTGGTGGTCTTTCCGTGGAGTTCCGGGCACAGATAGGGATCCAGATTCTCCAGCTTAAAAGGATAATTTTCCAGAAACCATTTAATATTGTACTGGTTTTCATCGGCCCCGATGGTACAGGTGCTGTAAATCAGCACTCCCCCCGGCCGCACATAATTCTGTACTGTATCGAGAATCTTTCTCTGGAGGGCAATAATATCCTGCTGCCTCTTTTCAGACATCTTATATTTTATGTCCTGCTTTTTCCCAATCACCCCAAGGCCGGAGCAAGGCACATCCGCCAACACAATATCCGCCCGCTGATAGGACTCCGGATCGTACACCGTGGCGTCTTTTACCATAGCCCGGATATTGATGGCGCTGGTTCTCTCGATGCTTTCCTGCATCCTCTTTACTTTTCTCTCCGAAATGTCCCTTGCCTCCACGTAGCCGCTGCCCATAAGCTTATCTGAGATATGGAGGCTCTTGCCTCCCGGCGCCGCGCACACGTCTATGCAGTAATCGCCCCAGTTGGGAGCTGCCGCCTCCGCCACCAGCATAGAGCTGATGTCCTGCACCTGAATCCAGCCTTTTTTGAATGCGGACACTGCGTCAATATAATTATAATGAGAAATAATCAGGGCATAGTCAAGATAGGGATGCTGCCTGACCTGAATATCCTGCTTCTCCAGTTCCAGTATAATTTCTTCTACGGAGGCCTTTTCAAGATTGCAGCGCACAGTGGTCCCCTTTTCCATATGGGAATCACGGCAGATGCGCTCCGTCACCTCATATCCGAACTGGGTCACCCATTTATTCAGCATCCAGATGGGAAAAGAATATTTTACAGAAAGATAATGAAGAGGCTCTCTGGCCGGGTCGGGGTAGCGCACCTGGCTCAGCCTCCTGGCCGTATTCCGCAGAACACCGTTTACAAATCCCTTCAGGTTGTAAAATCCCTTTTTCTGTGCCAGTCTCACTGCCTCGTTGACGGCGGCGCTGTCAGGCACACTGTCCATATACTTAAGCTGGTACACGGACATCCGAAGAAGGTTACGGATCAACGGCTTCATATTATAGACCGGTACGTTAGAAAACTGCTCGATAATATAATCCAACTGGATCATGTGTTCCAGCGTCCCCTCCGCAGTGCGTGAAATAAAGGCCCGGTCCCGTTTGTCCAGGTACTGGTATTTTTCCAGTACGTTTCGTATCACAATATGGCTGTAGGCCTCCTCCTCGGTTATCTCAAGGAGGATGCCCAGCACAATCTCTCGTAAATTCACAGGCTTAGTCACGTCTTCTTCCTCCTGCCAGTATAATCAGACGGAGAAGCTGAAGGACGGAGGCTACCAGCCCTGCCACATACGTTAGAGCCGCAGCCCTCAAAACCTTTTTCCCTGCCGTCAGCTCCGAATCCCCAAGCATATGGCTGCTCTCCAGAATATTAAGGGCTCTGGATGAGGCGTTAAACTCCACCGGCAGAGTCACAAGCTGAAAAATCACTGCCAGGGAAAACAGCACAATCCCGATGGTCAAAAGGGGCTGCATAGAAAAAATCAGTCCCAGCAAAAACACCGGCCATGCCAGAGTGGAACCAAAATTCGCAGCCGGCACCAGCGTACTCCTCAATACCAGCGGGCCATAATGCTTCTGATGCTGCACCGCATGGCCGCATTCATGGGCCGCCACGCAGACAGCCGCCACAGAAGCCGAACCATACGTGCTGTCCGAAAGCCTTAGGGTCCTGGTTCTGGGATCATAGTGATCCGTGAGGCTCCCCGATACTCTCTCTATGGTTACGTCATAAATCCCCGCAGCGTGAAGAACTCTGGCTGCCGCCTGGGCTCCGGTCATCCCTGAAGCGCTGCGGACTCCTGAATACTTTGAAAAGGTGCTCTTTACGTTGGCGGATGCCGCCAGGGACAGAACCAGCCCGATAATCACCAGCAGATACGTCCAGTCAAACATATAAGGGTAACCGCTATATCCGTATCCGTAAAAAGCATTCACACTTGATGTCAGCAGAAACATACTCTCACTCCTTTACTCTTCCAAACCGCTCCCCTGTTTCTACAGGATAGCCCCGAAGGAATTCATCGACTCCCATCCTCTTTTTCCCTTCCGGCTGAAGCTCCTTTACCGAAAGAATACCGTCCCCGGTCTGAATCTCAAGAGAATGCTTAGTCACCTGGACTGCCTGTCCTGGCTCTGCCTTCTGATCAAGCTGCCCCGGAAGGGTATTCGCTCTCCAGATCTTCAGCATTTTCCCCCGGTAATGCGTGTAAGCGCTGGGCCAGGGATTTAATCCCCGAATCAGACATTCAATTTTCTTTGCCGGCTGCTCCCAGGAAATCTCTCCCTGCTTTTTCGTCAGCATAGCCGCATAGGCAGTGGGGCTTTCCTGCGGCTGAGGATGGTATGCGGCCTTTCCGGCAGATATCTCATCCAGAGTGCGGATCAGAAGCTTAGCTCCCACCCCAGAAAGCTTGTCAAAAAGGCTGCCCCCTGTCTCTTCCTCTTCCAGAGGCACTTCCTCCCACAGAATCATATCCCCGGTATCCAGCCCGGCATCCATCCGCATGGTGGTAACGCCTGAAACCTTTTCCCCGTTGATCACCGCCCACTGGATGGGAGCAGCTCCTCTGTACTTAGGCAGGAGAGAGGCATGTACGTTGATGCAGCCGTATTTGGCCGCTTTCAGGACTCTCTCTGGAAGAATCTGGCCGAAAGCCACCACCACGATCACATCCGGCTTCATTTCCTCTATCTTCAAAAGCCATTCTTCCTCCCGGATCTTCCCAGGCTGATATACGGGGATTCCGGCTCTCAGCGCTTCCTCCTTCACAGGAGGCATGGCAAGGGACTTTCCCCTTCCCTTAGGCTTGTCTGGCTGGCAGAACACTGCTTTTACCTGATAGTCGGACTGGATCAGCGCTCTGAGGGTTCCCACCGCAAAGTCCGGCGTGCCCATAAACACAACATTCTGAATCATTTCAGGCTTCATTCCCTTCCTTTTCATCTATCTCTTCTTCCTCATCCTCTTCTTCGCCGGACACGTCGAAAAGTTCTCCTTCCACGAACCGCACATACATAATTCCATTCAGATGATCCAACTCATGGCAGATGGCCCTGGCCAAAAGTCCCTCGCCTTCCACCTCAAAGGGCTGCATCTGAAGATCAAAGGCCCTGGCCTTTACGTAATTAGGCCTGGTCACAACTCCGGCCTGTCCCGGAAGGCTTAAGCATCCTTCCTGTCCGGTCTGCTCCCCTTCTCTTTCAATAATCTCGGGATTTACCATCACAAGCGGACCTTCACCTATATCAATTACCACAATTCGCTTTAATATACCTACCTGGGGAGCTGCCAGTCCCACGCCGTTTGCGTCATACATGGTATCCAGCATGTCCTCGATCAGCGTCTGTGTCCTGGGTGTCATCCGGTCCACCGGCCTGCACACCTTTGTAAGTATCTCATCACCCATAATCCGAATTTTTCTCAATGCCATTGGTCTTTCCCTCCATCTTATTTTTTATCTGTGTTCAAAATGTATCTGAATCCCCTTGAAGCCATCATTTATAGAAATATACTGCTCCATGAGGTTTTTAATGCGTATCAAAACTCCTGCCTCGCTGTGCTTAACATACAGGACCTTCCGGTAGACGTCGTTTATTTTTGAGAGAATCTCGTCCGCAGGGCCCATGACCGCCGCCTGAGCCGTCCCGGCTGCCTGCCTGGCGAATTTGCCCAGGTAGGAGGCTGCCAGCTCCAGACGCTCCTGATCCTGGCACATACAGTGCACTGCCAGAAGCCCTCCCGCCGGAGGATAACCAGCCAACTGGCGGTAGATAATCTCCTGTCTGTAGAAGGATTCATAATCCTGGGCTGCGCCGCATACTACTGCGTAGTGCTCCGGGTCATACGTCTGAATCACCACTTCTCCCGGATCTGCGCCTCTCCCTGCCCGGCCGGCCGCCTGGGTCAGAAGCTGAAACGTCCGTTCCGCCGCCCGGTAATCGCTGATATGCAGAGACAGATCCGCCGCCAGCACCCCCATTAAAGTCACTTGGGGAAAATCATGCCCTTTGACAATCATCTGGGTTCCAATCAGGATATCCGCCTGATGTTCTCCGAAAGCCTTAAGAATCTCCTGATGTCCTTCTTTGCCCTTTGTGGTATCCGCATCCATGCGGAGAATCCTGGCCCCGGGAAAAGCTTCTGACACCAGCTTCTCGATCTGCTGGGTTCCGGCCCGGAAGCTTCCTATGAAAGGCGATCCGCACTTAGGACATTTAGACGGGGCCGGCTCACTGTACCCGCAGTAATGGCAGAAAAGCCTCCCGCCCCGGTGCAGGGAAAGGGAAACGTCGCAGTGAGGGCATTTTATCACATGGCCGCAGGAGCGGCAGGAAACGAAGCCCGCATACCCTCTCCGGTTTAAAAACAGCATGGCCTGCTTTCCCTGATCCAGGCACTGTTCCAATTTGTCATGAAGGAGCCTGCTTAATACAGATTTGTTTCCCTGACGCAGTTCCTTCTTCAGATCCACGATCTCCACCCGTGGAAGCTGTCCTCCTCCCGGACGGTTCTGCAGGCAGAGCAGCCGGTATTTTCCCTGCTTGGCCCCATAATAGGCCTCCATAGAGGGGGTAGCGGAACCAAGAACCACCTTCGCTCCCTCCAGTTCTCCCCTCTTTACCGCCGTTTCCCTGGCGTGATAACGGGGAGAGGTCTCGCTCTGATAGGAAGGCTCATGTTCCTCATCTATAATAATCATCCCCAGATTTGGAAAAGGGGTAAAGAGAGCCGACCTGGGGCCGATCATTACGTCAATGCCGCCGGATCTGGCCCTTTCAAACTGATCGTACCGCTCTCCCTGGGACAGCCTCGAATGAAGCACGGATACCCTCTCCCCAAAGCGGCTGTAAAATCTCATCACATTCTGATACGTTAGAGAAATCTCCGGGATCAGTAAAATGGCCTGCTTTCCTGCCGATACGGTCCGGGCAATCAGCTCCATGTAAACCTCTGTCTTGCCGCTGCCTGTCACACCGTGAATCAGGTAATTGCCGCATTCCTTCGTATCTTCCGCAATCTCTTCTATAACGGCTTCCTGCTCTTTGGTCAGGCAGACTTTCTTCCCTGGAAATTCCCCTGAGACCTGAAAAGGCCTGCGGTAAACCGTATCAGACTCGCAGGCCAAAAGCTTCCGCTCCTCCAGGGCTTTGATCACGGAGGGGGTAATCCCAAGCCCTCCGATGGCTGCCTCATAAGGCAGCCTTGGCTGTGCAAGGAGTGCCTCCCAGAGCCTTACCCTGGCCTTTTGGTTCTTTTTCTTAAAAACAGCCAGAACCGCCTCCGCCTCATCCCCGGAAACCAGCCGTACCAGCGTCTTTTTCTGCTTAGGGGCCGTCTTTTTCCTCATAGGCAGAACGGTGCGCAGAGCCTGGGCCGTGGTAGACCCGTAGTAGTCTCTCATCCAAAGAGCCAAAGCCGTAAGCTTTGAATCTGTCCCCGCAAAATCCGTAACAATCCTCTGAATCTCCTTCATCTTCTCAAGGGGAATCTTAGGGTGCTCGGACAGGCCCATCACGTAACCTGTCCTCAGACGGTCACCGGCCCCAAAGGGAATTTCCACCACATTTCCCGGCTCCAGAACCTGGACAAGCCGCTCTGGAACCCTGTATTGAAACGTCTTGTCAAGACTGCTGTGTGAGATATCAAGAATGATATCCGCAAATAACTCCATAAATGTCTTTTATCTTCCTTCCAGTATCTCCTGAATCAGCACACGGTCATCCATCGGATATTTTTTTCCCTGGATCTCCTGATAATCTTCATGGCCTTTTCCGGCAATGACAATCAAATCCCCCGGTTCCCCATGGTGAATGGCGTACGCAATGGCTTCCTTGCGGTCCGTGATCTTTACGTACTCTCCGTCTGTCTTTTTGATTCCTGTCACAATATCTTCAATAATATCCTCCGGCTTCTCATAGCGTGGATTGTCAGAGGTGATCACGGTCAGATCCGCCAGGCGGCCTGACACCTCTCCCATCTCATAGCGCCGCAGCTTTGAGCGGTTCCCGCCGCAGCCGAAAACGCAGACCAGGCGATGGGGATGATACTCAGCCAAAGTGGTCAGGAGGCTTTCCAAAGCCATGGCATTGTGTGCATAGTCAATCATCAGAGTAAAGTCCTCCGATACCTTCACCATCTCCACTCTTCCTTTTACCTTAGCCTCCTTGAGAGCCTTGAGGATATTTTCCCTGGACACATTAAAATGCCGGCATACCGCAATGGCCGCCAGAGAATTATATACGCTGAATTTTCCTGGGATATCAATCTCCACATCCAACTCCATCCGCCCTGCGGCTCTGTAGGCGATCCCCAGATATCCCGGCCTGCTCACCAGCCGAAGGTCCTCCGCCCGAAGCCCCGCTTCAGGAGAGAGTCCAAAGCTTTCCACCTGGCAGGTATGGTCCTTGAGAATCTGCTTAACATGCTGGTCGTCCCAGTTTACGATCCCCACCCGGCACTGCCTGAACAGCCTGCTCTTGCAGGAAAGGTAATCCTCGAAACTGCTGTGCTCCGCCGGTCCGATATGGTCCGGCTCAATATTGGTGAAAATCCCCAGTTCAAAGGGAATCCCGGCGGTGCGGTGAAGCATGAGGCCCTGAGAAGACACCTCCATCACCACGATCTGGCAGCCTGCATCCGCCATCTCCCTGAGATATTTCTGAATCGTACAGGATTCAGGGGTGGTATTGTCCGCTGGAATCACCTTGTCTCCGATAATCACCTCAATGGTGCCCATAAGCCCCACTTTATAACCGGCTCCCTCCAGAATAGACTTGATCATATAGGTGGTAGTGGTCTTTCCTTTCGTCCCTGTCACCCCAATGATCTTCATCTCATCTGCGGGATGTCCGTAATAGGCCGCTGAAATCAGGGCCATAGCATACCGTGTATCCGGAACCCGAATCACCGTCACCTCCGGTGGAGCTTCCACGTGATCCTGCACTACCACCGCTTTTACACCTGCCTGAATCACCTGAGGCACGTACTGGTGCCCGTCTGTCACTGCACCTTTAATACAGATGAACAGGGAGCCCGCCCCTGCTTTTCTGGAATCATTGGCAACCTCGCTGATCTCTATATCCGCCGAACCCTGAAGGCACTGGTATTCCAGACCTTCCAACAGCTTTTCTAATCTCATTCCGGGTATCCTCCACTTATTTTTAGACAGATCAATCCTTTGATCTGATCGCTTTATTATATCACCAGCCCAAATACACCACAAGGAAAAAAACACGAAAAAATATTAAAGGAATAAAAAGATCGTTGCCCTCTCTCTTGTTTTCTGTTATTCTTTATGACAGAGGCCTAAACCAAAAGTCTGGATTCACAGACTTTGATCCATGTTTATCAGAAGGGAGGGATTCTATGAAAGCTGAAGACCGAAGGGACGCCCTAATTGCGCCCCACTGTGAATTTATGCATGCACATCCCGACCTGATCGAGTACGCCAAGGAAAGGATCCCTTCAGAACAATCCATCTATGCTCTGGCGGAGCTCTTTAAGATTTTCGGCGATGCCACCCGGGTTAAAATTCTGTATGCCCTTATGGATCAGGAGCTGTGCGTCTGCGACATCGCGCTTCTTCTGGGAATGAGCCAGAGCGCCATCTCTCACCAGCTTCGGGTGCTGAAGCAGGCCAGCCTGGTAAAATTCCGCCGTGAAGGGAAGTCCGTATTCTACTCTCTGGCCGATGACCATGTAAGCACGATTCTGTGCCAGGGATTAAATCATGTAAACGAATAGGCCTATAGTTTTATGACAAAGGCCGGGATGGGAGGATGATTGGGACGGTTGCGGTATTCTGTGACCAGCACAAGATACTGGCCAGGATTCAGGTTTCCAAGCCAGGTAAGAACCGCCTCCTTTTCCTCAAAGCCCGTGTCGCCGCCGCTGTAAATGCAGACGCTGAGGATTCCGTTTTTCCTCAGCAGGCGCAGCGACTGGCCCAGGGCTTCCAGGGTGGTTTCCGTGCTGGTAGCAATGCTGTGGTCGCCTCCCGGCAGATACCCCAGATTAAACATAATGCAGTCTGCCGTTTCCTCTTGAACATACTCCCTCATTTTGTCATGGGAATCCTGGATCAGTTCGTAATTTTTCCATGGAAGCCTTTCTTCAAGCCGCTTTTTCGTAATCTCTACCGCTGCCCTCTGTATGTCAAATCCCAGTACTTTCCCTGATTTTCCCGCCTGCCGGCAGAGGAATTCCGTATCGCCTCCTTTTCCCACAGTGGCATCAATACAGAAAGATCCCTCTTTAATATGAAAGCTCACCATTTTCTGGCACCATGCGGTGATCTGATAATCTGATTTTTGCATAGCTTTTCCTTTCTGAATCGTCTGTCTTTGTTTCATTTGGATTGTATCACAAAAAAGACGCTCTGACATCCAGAACAAAAGTGTGCTTCGCACACCCATGACATAAAAAACCGGCGGCACAGGTTTCCCTGGCCGCCGGTCTATATGCAAATCTTTATTGAATTTTTGGGGGCTCTGTACCTTGCAGCTTTCTTCTTACAGATTTGTATATCCCATAAGGTACTCGTCTACCTCTTTGGCTGCCTCCCGGCCTTCCCGGATGGCCCACACCACCAGGGACTGTCCCCGGTGCATATCGCCTGCTGTAAATACTTTAGGAACACTGGTGGCATATTTTCCCGGTTTAGTAGCCACATTGGTTCTGGGACTCAGCTCAACTTGGAAAGCATCCGTTACGTATTTCTGAGCTCCCAGGAATCCTGCGGCGATCAGCACCAGATCTGCCCTGACAGTTTCTTCGCTTCCCTCCACCGGGGCCATGATCATCCTGCCGCTCTTCTCGTCCCGCTTACTCTCCAGCTTGACAAGTTTTACCTTCGTCAGCTCTCCCTTTTTATTCTTAATAAACTCCGAAACCGTGGTAGTATAAATTCTGGGGTCCGCCCCGAATACCGCAATGGCCTCCTGCTGGCCGTAATCAGTCTTGCAGACTCTCGGCCACTGGGGCCAGGGGTTATTCTCTGCCCTGGAATCCGGCAGCTTCGGCATCATCTCAAGCTGCGTCACGGAGGCCGCTCCCAGACGTATGGAGGTTCCCACGCAGTCATTTCCGGTGTCTCCTCCGCCGATGACAATTACATGCTTTCCTTTGGCAGAAATGAATTTTTTATCTTCAAAGCCGGAATCCAGAAGGCTCTTGGTGGTGGCTTTGAGGAAATCCACCGCAAAGTAGATCCCCTTTGCGTCCCGGCCCGGCGCCTGGATATCCCTGGGATTTGAAGCTCCGCAGGCCAGGACTACCGCATCATACTCCTTCATAAGCTGATCTGCCTTAACGTTCTCCCCGATGTTGGCATTGGTTACAAACGTGATCCCTTCAGCCTCCATCAGGGCGATTCTCCGGTCGATCACCTTTTTATCCAGCTTCATATTGGGAATTCCATATCGGAGAAGGCCACCGATTCTGTCATTCCTCTCATAAACCGTTACAAGATGTCCTCTCTTATTAAGCTGCATGGCAGCCGCCAGCCCGGAAGGGCCGCTTCCCACCACAGCCACCTTTTTCCCAGTTCTCACCTGGGGCGGGCAGGGTTTTACAAATCCCTGCTCAAAAGCATTTTCAATAATAGCCCGTTCATTGGCCTTAGTGGCCACCGGCTCTGAATCCAGGTTGCAGGTGCAGGCTGCCTCGCACAGCGCCGGGCACACCCGGGAGGTGAATTCCGGGAAGCAGTTGGTTTTCGTCAGACGCTTATACGCTTCCTCCCAGCTTCCCCTGTACACCAGGTCATTCCACTCGGGAACCAGGTTGTTCAGGGGGCAGCCAGAAGCCATTCCCCCTATCATCATCCCCGCCTGGCAGAAAGGAACGCCGCAGGCCATGCATCTGGCCCCCTGAATTCTCTGCTTCTCCAGTGAAAGAGGGATATGAAACTCATTAAAATTCTGAATTCTCTCCCTGGGCGGGATCTCATGGCTGTTTTCTCTTTTATAGTCTAAAAATCCTGTTGGTTTACCCATCTTTCCCACCTCCTATTCATCCTGGGCCGCCGCATTGGCATAGAAAGCTTCGATCTGCGCCTGTTCGCTGCTCAAGCCCTTTTCTTCCATCTGTACAATCAGCATCTGCATTCTCTCATACTCATGAGGAATGATCTTTTTAAATTTAGGAAGGTAGTCTCCGAAGTTTTCAAGAACTGCCTTGCCTTTTTGGGAATTGGTGTACTGTACATGCTGGGAGATCAGCTCCTTCAGCTCCAGCACATCGTACTTGGAAGTAATTTTCTCTATGGAAACCATATTTTTATTTACTTTTGTGTAAAGATCACTTTTCTCATCCAGGACATAAGCGATTCCTCCGCTCATGCCGGCGGCAAAGTTTTTGCCTACATTGCCAAGGATTACCGCCCGTCCTCCGGTCATGTACTCACAGCCGTGATCTCCCACGCCCTCTACTACCGTGATGGCTCCTGAATTTCTTACGCAGAACCGCTCCCCTGCTACGCCGTTTATGTAGGCGCTTCCGCTGGTCGCTCCGTAAAGAGCCACGTTTCCTACGATAATATTCTGATCCTGGGCGAACTTTGCTCCCTTAGGCGGGTATACGATCAGCTTTCCTCCTGAAAGCCCCTTTCCAAAGTAATCGTTGCTGTCCCCCACCAGCTCCAGCGTCAGTCCTTTGGGGATGAAGGCTCCGAAGCTCTGTCCTCCGGCCCCATGGCATTTTACGGTATACGTGTCTTCCTCCAGGCCCTCAGGATATTTCCTTGTAATCTCAGACCCGAAAATGGTTCCCAGGGCTCTGTCCGTATTGGACACGTCCACCTCAATGCTGCGTTTCTGCCTGCTTTCCAGAGCCGGCCCCAGCTTTTGAAGAAGAAGTCTTTCATCCACGGTCTTTTCCAGATGGAAGTCATACACCTGAGCCGGGTCAAAGGTTACCTTAGCCCCTTTCGCCGCATAGGGGTTATTGAGGATATTGGAGAGGTCGATCTCCTTTCCTCTCTCGTTTTCGCAGAGTTCTTTTTTCTTCAGGCAGTCTGATCTTCCCACCATCTCATCCAGCGTGCGGAAACCAAGCTTTGCCATGTACTCCCGAAGCTCCTGGGCGATAAATCTCATAAAATTCACCACGTACTCCGGCTTGCCCCGGAACCTTTTGCGAAGCTCTGGATTCTGAGTGGCCACGCCCACAGGACAGGTATCCAGGTTGCAGACCCGCATCATCACGCAGCCCATAGTTACCAGAGGCCCTGTGGCAAACCCGAACTCTTCCGCTCCCAGCAGAGCCGCTATGGCCACGTCGCGGCCGCTCATCAGCTTTCCGTCCGTCTCAATGCGTACTTTGCTGCGCAGTCCGTTGAGAAGCAAGGTCTGATGAGTCTCCGCCAGCCCCAGCTCCCAGGGAAGACCCGCATTGTGGATGGAGCTTCTGGGCGCCGCGCCTGTGCCCCCGTCGTACCCCGAAATCAGGATTACCTGGGCGCCTGCCTTGGCTACGCCTGCCGCCACGGTTCCCACGCCTGCTTCTGACACCAGCTTAACGGAAATATCCGCCCGGCGGTTGGCATTTTTCAGATCATAGATAAGCTGCGCAAGGTCCTCAATGGAATATATATCATGGTGAGGCGGCGGAGAGATCAGGCTCACTCCAGGCGTGGAATGCCTGGTCTTTGCGATCCAGGGATAAACCTTTTTCCCCGGAAGATGACCGCCCTCTCCGGGCTTTGCTCCCTGAGCCATTTTAATCTGAATCTCTCTTGCGTTTACCAGATATCTGGAAGTTACTCCGAACCGCCCTGATGCCACCTGCTTAATGGCGGAGCAGCGGACATTGCCCTCCGGCCCTCCTTCCAGACGTTCCAGGCTCTCCCCTCCTTCACCTGTATTGGACTTTCCATGAAGCATGTTCATGGCGATAGCCAGGGTCTCATGGGCTTCCTGGGAAATAGAACCGTAAGACATGGCTCCTGTCTTAAACCTGCGGACGATGCTGTCCACACTCTCCACTTCCTCCAGGGGCACGCCTTTTTCCGGAAATTTGAAATCCATGATGCTGCGGATATAGCCGGAGCTTTCCTGGTTTACCAGCTCTGTATATTCCTTAAAGAGCTGGTAATTTCCTGTCCTGGTGGATTCCTGCAGCAGGTGAATGGTCTGAGGATTATACCGGTGCTTCTCCCCTGCGCTTCTCTCTTTATGCCATCCCATACTGTCCAGAGTCAGGTCTTCTGTCAGCCCCAGAGGATCGAAGGCCTTTGTGTGGCGAATCTCCACGTCCTCTTCTATATCTTTCATGGTAATTCCGCCGATGCGGCTGACCGTATTGGTAAAATACTTTTCAATTACTTCGCCGCTGATTCCGATGGCCTCAAAGATCTGAGAGCCCTGGTAGGACTGGATGGTAGAAATTCCCATCTTGGAGGCAATCTTGACGATACCGCCGATCACCGCCTGATTATAATCGCTGACCGCCGCATAGTAGTCTTTGTCCAGCATATGTGTATCTATAAGCTGATGGATTGTGTCCAGAGCCAGGTATGGATTAATGGCGCTGGCGCCGTAGCCCAGCAGAGTCGCAAAATGATGCACCTCTCTTGGCTCCCCGGTCTCCATAATAATGGCCAGGGATGTTCTCCTTTTCGTCTTTACCAGATGCTGATTCACTGCGGAAATAGCCAGCAGCGAGGGAATCGGCATACGGAACTCATCCACTCCCCTATCCGTAAGCACCAGAATATTTGCCCCGTCCCGGTAAGCTCTCTCCACTTCCAGATACAGATGGTCAATGGCTTTCTCCAGGCTGGTGTTTTTATAGTAAGTGATGGGGATCTCTGCTACCTTGAAGCCCTTCACTTTCATATTTTTGATTTTCAGCATATCCGTGTTGGTCAGAATGGGATTCTCTATCTTCAGAACCTGGCAGTTTTCCGGTTCCTCCTGAAGGAGATTTCCATCATCCCCTACATATACGGTGGTTGAAGTAACGATTTTCTCCCGGATCGCGTCAATGGGGGGATTCGTCACCTGGGCAAATAACTGCTTAAAATAATTAAACAGGGGCTGGTGGCGTTTGGAGAGAACCGCCAGTGGCGTATCTACACCCATTGCGCTGATTCCCTCGCTTCCGTTCATGGCCATAGAGAGGATTGATGTCCGATAATCCTCATAGCTGTAGCCGAAAGCTTTCATCAGGCGCATTCTCTGTTCATTGCTGTAGGTCTCCACTCTCTTATTGGGAATCTTTAAATCCGCCAGCTTCACAAGATACTGATCCAGCCACTCTCCGTAGGGCTGTCTGGAGGCGTAGGAGGATTTCAGTTCCTCATCGTCCATAATTCGTCCCTTTACAGTATCTACCAGAAGCATTTTTCCCGGATGAAGCCTTTCCTTCAGCACGATCCTGGCCGGATCGATGTTCAGCACACCCACCTCCGAAGAGAGGATTACATATCCATCCTCCGTCACATAATATCTGGAGGGCCTGAGGCCATTTCTGTCAAGAACGGCGCCCATAACGTCCCCATCTGAGAAAAGTATGGAAGCCGGGCCGTCCCAGGGCTCCATCATGGTGGCGTAATACTGGTAAAAGTCCTTCTTCTGCTGGGTCATCACATGGTTGTTGGCCCAGGGCTCCGGAATCGTAATCATCACCGCCAGGGGCAGCTCCATACCGTTCATCACAAGGAACTCCAGCGCATTGTCCAGCATGGCTGAGTCAGAGCCAGACTCGTTGATCACCGGAAGTACCTTATGCATGTCCCCCTCCAGCACAGTTGAGAACATGGTCTCTTCCCTGGCCAGCATCTTATCAGCGTTGCCCCGGATGGTATTGATCTCGCCATTATGCACAATAAATCGGTAGGGATGTGCCCTCTCCCAGCTTGGATTTGTGTTGGTGCTGAACCTGGAATGCACGATGGCGATGGCAGATTCATAGTCTGCGCTCTGCAGATCCGTAAAGAAGGTTCTAAGCTGTCCCACCAGGAACATTCCTTTGTAAATAATCGTTCTGCTGGAGAGAGAAACCACATATGAGGTATCGTTGGACTGTTCAAAGCTTCTGCGGACCACATAGAGCCGCCGGTCAAACTCAAGTCCTTTTTTTACCTCCCTGGGTTTCTGGACAAAGGCCTGTTCAATGCAGGGCATTTTTTCAAGAGCCTTATGGCCCAGAACCTGAGGCGCCGTAGGCACCTGCCTCCATCCAAGGAAAGTAAGCCCCTCCCGCTTCACGATGTTTTCAAACATTTTTTTTGCCTGGTTTCTTTTCAGCACATCCTGCGGGAAGAAAAACATACCGACTCCGTAATCTCTCTCTTCACGTAAAAAGATGCCAAGGTCTCGACAGATCTTTGAGAAGAAGTTATGTGAAATCTGAAGCATGATTCCAACTCCGTCTCCTGTCTTTCCCTCGGCATCTTTGCCTGCTCTGTGTTCTAAATTTTCTACTATGCTAAGTGCGTCTTCTACTGTCTGGTGTGTCTTGATCCCTTTTATATTCACTACCGCACCGATTCCGCAGTTGTCATGTTCAAACTGTGGCCGGTACAGCCCGGATTCCTTACAGACAGACACTGAACTTTTTCTTGCATCCATTCAGCATTCCTCCCGTATTGAGTTTTGAGTTGTTATACACTATACACCCATTTTCTCCGGCTGTAAATATAAACTTTTTCCAAAATTGTCAGATAATCTGTCATTTCATGTATTTTTCGTTAATTTACCTATTATTTTCCTCTTTTTTCACATCTAATTCCATTCTCAAAAACAATTCCTTCTTCCTTTTTTCAAAAAAAACTCGGCAAAACCGCCGCCAGATTCGCTCCCACATGGAACAGCACAGGAAAGAGAAGGTTTTTCTTCTTCTCCATAAGAATCCCCAGTACCAGCGCCATAGGAAGAGCAAAGACTGCCTGTATCACGTTTCCATGATAAAGGGAAAAAACAAGAGCGGACAGAAGTACAGAGATACCTGCCGGAAGAATCTTTCGCATCCTCCTATAAACCAGCCCTCTGAAAATCAGTTCCTCTGTCACAGGAGCCAGAATTACCAGAGAAAAAATCTGTGCAGGAAGACTGCTGGCCAGGAGAGCTTCCTGGGCCGCATTAGAAAAAGCCTCCTGAATCCGCATCATAGAAAGGATTCCGCTCCAGATCAGATTCGCGGCGGCTCCTGCTAAAAGACAGAACACTCCAAGGAGAACCCTCTCCGTCCTCTTACCTTCTTTTGTTCGGATCGTGTCCTTTCCCCTGTCTCCCTGGTACATCCTCACGGCAAAGGGAAGTACAGCCAGGGAGGCTAATAGTGTGGCCGTGGCTGTATCTACCCTTCCCGCTGCCATCACACCCACAATCTCCGATACCACAAAATGCAGCAGCACCGGAGAAAAAATATTCCAGATTTCCATAAATCCGCCGCCTTTCTCATCACTTATCTCTTCCTGCTCACGTACAGGCAGATTCAAGGACCTACCCAGCACGAAAGAAAAGCAGGCACTTCCTGTATGAACCCCCAGGAATCACCTGCTTTCTCCAAAAGTCTTATAAAATCTCTACCGGCTCAGTGGAAACAGTCTGCCCCGTCTCGGAGGAGGTTTCCGCTGCGGTTTCCTCTGTCTCAACGTCTGTGCCTTCTGTCTCAGTCTCCCCCGTCTGCATCCCTTCAGTCTGGGTATCTTCCCCAGAAGTTCCCTCTGTCTCCCCCGAGGTCTCATCCTGGGATCCGCTTCCCTGCTGTGTTCCGGTTCCATCCTCCGTTACAGGTACGAGGGGGACATCCAGCGCTGTAATCTTCCACTGTCCATCCGCATAGGATAAGGTCAGTTTGGCCGTGGCATTCCCGGAATCAACATTCGTCTCCGTGACAGTGAGGGGGCTACCGTCCTCCGCATATTCATCCTCTGAAGTCGTGGTGACATCTTCTCTGATCATATAGTGATAAGAAAAGGTCATCTCCACATCCAAGCTTCCGCTCTCCTGCGAGATCACAGGATCGCTGTACTGAGCGGCAAAATCGGACACGCCGATGCTTCTGAACTGTGTCCCTTCCTGATGGAAGCCCGCTCCCTGATTATCCACAAAGGTATTCGCCGCCTCTTCACACTGAGCGAAAAGGGCCTGATCCAAAGCGCCGTCATCCTCCTGAACAGAAGCTGCATAAAGACTTTTCAGCGCCGAAACACCTATCTCCATCCCTTCGCTTCTGGCAGATTCTTTCAGCGTCATATCCCCGGTATAGTCAGCGCTGCCTGCCGCCGTATCCAAAGTTGTATTTACAGACTCAAGAGCGGGATGGCGGATCACCAGGGAAATACTGCCGGGAGTAAGCTGAGGAATCTGATACTGATCCGTTCCTGCCTGGGCGCCCTCCCCAGCAAGCCATTCTGCGCTGGCCTCCTGTCCGTCCAAATATACCTGGGCTCCTGCCGGAACCGTAAGCGTAAAGTTCTGTATAAAGCAGTGATCCGGCGTCACTTTCCACTGGTCAAAGATCCCCAGCATACGCTGGCTCTGCTTCTTCACCGTAAAGCTTTCTTCGGCCTGCACAGCACCGGAGGCATCCTTAAATTCCACCTGGTAATCTGTGTATTCATTTCCGTCCTCATCTCTGCGGGTCTCCTGCTCTGACATCGTGTAGGAAGAATGCAGGCTGTATCTCTTCGCCGTCAAAGCTTCGGCATACTCTTCCTGATTCAAGCCATCCTCTTCTGACTGATCCAGAAGACCGTAGGCCTTCTGAGAATCATTCTCTATCAGATAGGAAAGATACTGATTCATGGCATACTGAGGCGTACTCTGCCTGCTGGCTATAAAGGCGGATGTGCCGCCTCCAGCCGCTCCTACCACCAGAAGCAGTATAATTACTTTTATCATTACTCGTTTAAAAACCGTCATGTCCTACCCCTCCTTTAATTCTCTGACATCGCTGCCGCAAGTGCTGCCTCATAGTTCAAAATCACCTGCAGGTTCGCCTCTTCATAGTCATTCAGATAGTAGTACATGTTGGCATCAAACTCATCCGGGTCATACGTAGGTACATACCAGGATTTCTGGCTGAAGTAATCCGCCAGATCCTGGGAACGGAAAATCCTGCCGTTAAGAGCAAAAATCTCATTCCGAATCAGCCTGAGCTGTCCCAAATCATAATTGTATAGTTCACTCTCACTGATATAGCGGCTGCTGATCCCCTGAATAATCACATTCTCCGGCGTATATGCGGAGCTGTCTCCCGATGAGCTTCCTCCGCTGGAATCACCGCTGCCGTCTGTATACGTATAATCGCCGTTGCCCGGATCATAAATCTCTATAGACTGGTCATAGCTGCCGCCTCCGGAACTGCTGCCGTCACTGTAGCTGCCATCCCAGGAACTGCTCCCATCGCTGTAGCTGCCGTCCCCAGTGCCGCTGCCGCCGCTGTAGCTGCCATCCCAGGAACTGCTCCCATCGCTGTAGCTGCCGTCCCCAGTGCCGCTGCCGTCGCTGTAGCTGCCATCCCAGGAACTGCTCCCATCGCTGTAACTGCCGTCCCCAGTGCCGCTGCCGTCACTGTAGCTGCCGTCACTGTAGCTGCCGTCCCCAGAACTGCTGCCGTCGCTGTAGCTGCCATCTCCGGCTCCGTCCTCCGGGACATCCTGCTGTCCCTCATCCGTTTCTGTCTCTGTCTGTGCTTCTGTCTCAACACCGTTGATCACGCTGCCGCTGGCCGTGATAGTAAAGGCATTCGTTTCATATGTACGCTCTGTTTCCGTCTCAGACTCCAGAACTCCTTCCGAAAGCCCTTCTGTCTCTGTGGTTCCCCTGGAAACGTGAACGCCCGGCAGGACATCTGTCATCACCACATCCGCAGCGAACACGGACGCTCCTGCCGCTATCACACAGCCTACAATAAAGCCGCTGTTTTTCCTGATAATATTCCTCTTTTTTTTCATTATTTATCCTCACCCCTTCAAGGGGCATCATATCACAGATGTCGAAAAAAGTCTATCTTTTCCTTGTAAAACACGAAAAGACCTGAAGGCACAATGCCCAGATAAAGGCCCCCGCTCCCGCCGCAAAAAACAGATCTTTCCATTCCCCGGCCTCAGTCTTTTCCCCGCTGCCGCTCTGGCGCTTTTCCGCCGCAGTATGAGTCAAAGAAAGAACCTTGGAATTCTCCTCTGATGACAGCAGTTCCACGTTTTCCCTGGACTGCGAAAGGAGCTCTCTGGCACTGTCACGGGATTTTTTATATTCGGGAATCTCCCCCTTTACATCTTCCTGTATATAAAATGCAGTCTCCTCTGTCCAGAACTGATTCCCTGCGGCGTCCTCCAGGAAAACCTGCAGCGTCTGCCATTCTGGACTCTGGGCTAAATCCATCTCTACAACTCCTCCTGCTCTTTCCAGATCTTCCTCTCCCAATTCCTGAACCAGACGGCTGTTGTGATAGATTTTCATTTTTTGAAGCCTGATATTATCAGATGCCAAAAGACGGATCTGTCTGCTTGAGGCGTCACAAATTTCTTTATGCTCTACCCCCAGGATAACACAGGATGGAGGTGTCCGGTCTACCACAAAGGTTACTTTTTTCTCCTGGAGTCCTGTATCGCTGGTATTGGAAGCCTGATCCGCCGATGTCAGTAAAAGCTCATATACACCTTCCTCTTTAAATACTTCTGCCGAAATCCGGTATTGGTACTGTTTCCACGAATCCTGATTCCCCTCTGCCTGAATAAAGTAATCCCGATTCTCTTTCAACGTCCGCATTTCACCGTCATGGCGGCAAAAAATCTCAGCGTTCCCCACATAATCTATATTCGTTTCACAGAATGTCACCTCAGCAGGTTCCTGAAGATAATATTTTTTCAGGGCTTCCCTGGTAGAATCCGAAAGCTCATAAACTGACCCATGGCGGTTTACCGAGAAAGAGATGGTTCTGCTGATTCGGTTTCCCGCAAGATCTTCCGCACTGGCCGTCAGCTCATAGACGTCGTCGTACTCCTTTGCCATAGGAATATCCGCATAAACAAGCTTCGCACCGCCTTCTTCCTCACTGCTTTCTTTTGCCTGAATGATCTTACCGTTATTTTTGCCTCTCAGCGTAACTTGAAAACTCCCTTTTCTGTAAAAATCATCCCGGCACACAAGAGCAACCGAAACTTCCCCGGAATTTGCCGACCGGTCTCCGACGCCGCTGATTTCAAGCTGCGGAGGCGTCTGATCCACACAGATTACACCGCTCTGGGAAAACGAAGTGTTTCCCACATGGTCTACCGTCCTGACGAAGACACTGTAATACCCTTCCCCGGTAAGTTTAATCCTCTCCCGGCTCCCGCAGGCCGTCCAGTCCTGACTCTCGGTATATACTGCCCTGTTTCCTTCCAGTGTACACGGAAGAATGCGGTAATCGATCTTCGCCAGACCGCTTTTCCCGTCAGGAGGAACTGTAAAAGAAACCCCCGCATCTTCTGAAGCATAGATAATCCCACCCTGGTACGTCCCCTCTGCTTCTATTTCCGCAGCCGGTACATCTGCATCCACATAGTATGCCTCCGTTTTTTCCGCAGATTGTTTTAATACCTCTCCTTCCCGGCTCAACTGCTGCAGACAGAAAGTAAGACTTCCATCCTGCATAATTTTCTCTGCACCTGCTCCATGGTTGTACTGGCTTCCGGTGGCCTCTACATAGAGACTGGTTCCCTGCCGCACCCACATTTTACCATTCTGATCTCTGTACCAGGCATTGGGATCTCCCTGAATCTGATAATCCCTGCCGGCCGCCGGAATTTGAGGAACCATAGACTTCGAATTCGTTTCATCCTTCGTCTCTGCTGCATTTTTTGGCCTTGTTTCATCTGGTTTCGCTGCGCTTTCTGATCGAGGCTCTGCATCCTTTGAACTAGTCGCTGGCTCTGCAGATTCTGTCACTGCTTCTGTTATTGGCTCTGCTGCCAATTCTGTTATCGGTTCCGTCATTCCTTCTGTTATTGGCTCTGCTGCCGATTCTGTTATCGGTTCCATCGCTGCTTCTGTTATCGGATCTGTCACTGCCTCTGTTATTGGTTCTGCTGCCGACTCTGTTATCGGTTCTGTCGCTGCTTCTGTTATCGGTTCTGTCGCTGCTTCTGTTATCGGTTCTGTCGCTGCTTCTGTTATCGGTTCTGTCGCTGCTTCTGTTATCGGTTCTGTCGCTGCTTCTGTTATCGGTTCTGTCGCTGCTTCTGTTA
>LHCFI01400__coassemble_1591_pt1 | contig 28993 bp, 23 predicted proteins | sample LHCFI01400__metabat2_low_PE_038 | metagenome-assembled genome bin LHCFI01400 | reverse complement strand
TCTGTATGGATTCAGGCAGATACGTAATGGACAATTTTCAGTTATGGTTGCGCCGCTGGAAATGGCGTACGCAGCATTTAGTATTGGATGTGATGGAATTGTTTCAGGTACTTGCCACGTTTTCACTGAAAAAATAAAGGAAATGTATGTATCATATAAGAAAGGAGACTTCCATAAGGCGAAGCTTTTACAAGAAAGATTATTGAAATTTGCGCCTCTGGTTAGGGAAAAAGAGATGGCCAAATGTAAAGCATATCTCTATCATGAAGGAATCATTGCCAATGATACAATGAGGGCACCAATGAAACAGGTAAATCAAAAAGATAAAGATATACTGTTTTCAGGAATGGAAAAGTATAAGGCCTGGATAGGTATCGATGAGGTTTTGTAGAGGGAGAACGGTTATAAAAACGTAAAACTCTAAATAATTCACAATTTCTGTAAAGATAAAAGGAATATGTCTTGCAAAAATACTGATCTGCTTTTAAGTTGGACATAGCCGTTTGGCTCTGTTGAAATCAAAGATATTTTGATATACTATGAAAGAGAAGGTTTTGCAGGACATATTTTTTATTAAAAAATATTCAAAATAAAGATTATAAATATTTCCACACAAAAAAGGAGGGCATCACAAGTATGAAACTGAGAACCCGTTCCTACACAGGAACCAGAAACAGGGATGTGACGCAGCGGGAGCTGGATCACGGCAGGCTGGCAAGGGAAGCCGCAGCAGAGGGTATCGTTCTTCTCAAAAATGAAGATCATCTTCTGCCGATTCCTGCAGGAAGCCGGATTGGATTATATGGAGCTGGTGCGGTAAAGACCGTGAAGGGAGGAACCGGATCAGGGGATGTCAATGAGAGACACAGCGTGTCCATTTACGAAGGGCTGGCAAATGCGGGATATGAGATTACCAGCAGTAAGTGGCTTGATTCCTATTCGGAATTATATGATCAGTCCAGGCTGGAGTGGAAAGAAGAAATCATGAAGAAAATGCATGGCAAGGACGGTAACTTCTTTGAAGCCTATTCTTCCACCCCTTACAGAATGCCAAGCGGGGAGGCCCTGGATCGAGAGGCAGCTAAGAAGGACGGAGCAGATACGGGGATATTTGTCCTGAGCAGAAATGCGGGAGAAAATAAAGACCGGCTGGAGTGTCAGGGGGATTATTATATTACCGAAGAAGAACTTAAGCTTCTGAAAGATATCTCTGATACATATAAAAACGTGGTGCTGGTTATCAATGCAGGGGGAATCGTAGACCTTCAGTTTACAGATGAAATTCCAAACCTTAAGGCGCTTCTTTATTTTGTACAAGCGGGTCAGGAGGGAGGAAATGCCCTGGCGGATATTCTCAGGGGGGATGTCATTCCTTCAGGAAAACTGACAGATACCTGGGCGGAAAAATACGGCGATTATCCCAATGCTTCATACTTCAGCTATAAAAGTCAGGATGTATTTAAGGAAGAGTATAAAGAGGGGATTTACGTAGGCTACAGGTATTTTGATACCTTCGATGTGCCAGTGAGATTTGGTTTTGGGTACGGATTATCTTATACGGATTTTCAGGTCACCGCAGCTTCTGCCGAACTGATTCACCAGGGGACTATCTTGGGCGCAAAAGGGCCGGAACTTAAAATCATTGCAGCGGTGGAGAATACAGGAAAGCAGTACAGCGGGAAAGAGGTGGTGCAGGTCTATGTATCCTGTCCGCAGAAGAGACTGAAGAAAGAATACCGCCGTTTAGTCGGCTATGCTAAGACAAAGCTTCTCCAGCCGGGAGAAAAACAGATTTTAACCATTGCCGTTCCTCTCTGGCTCCTGTCTTCCTATGATGAAGAAAGCTCTTCCTGGATTCTGGAAGCGGGGCTGTATGGCATCTGGATAGGAAATTCTTTGGAGAAGGCCAAATTATGGGGGAGCCTGCAGTTAGAGGCAGAAGCGGTTCTGTCTGAAAATACAGCGGTGTGCGGCCGGAAGGAGGATCTGGAGGAGCTGGAACAGGTTCCTGAGAAACTTTCCGAGAAAGAAAAAATGTGGCATGAGGAAGCTTCTAAGCTGCCGGTAATCCCTCTGAATGAGAATATATTTAAGAAAGAAATGGTTTCCTATACCCTTAAGGATGAGAAAGAAAGTGCGGCATGGAAGATCACAGAAACTTTGTCAGAAGAGCAGCTTGTGGCTTTTACCACGGGAGATCCTAACAGGGGACAGGCTTTCCTTGCGGGAATGACCAGGCAGACTGTGCCGGGAGCGGCGGCGGAGACCACATCCGTGGCCGCGGAAGACCCCTGGGGAGTCGCTAGTATGGTACTGGCCGACGGGCCTGCTGGTCTCAGGCTGAAGAAAGAGTATCAGGTAATAGACGGAGTCGTCGACAGCGGAACACTGATGGAGGCGCTGGAAGGGGGATTCCTCGCAGAGAAAAAAGAGATGACAGGGACTGTCTATTATCAATATTGTACAGCTATACCAGTAGGTACCCTTTTGGCTCAGACCTGGAATCAGGATCTGCTCAGAAGGGTTGGAGAGATGATCGGCCAGGAGATGCGGCTCTTTGAAGTGACCCTCTGGCTGGCGCCGGGGATGAATATCCACAGGAATCCTCTGTGCGGAAGAAACTTTGAATATTATTCAGAAGACCCGTTCCTCTCAGGCATGGCTGCCGCTGCCATTACAAAAGGAGTGCAGTCTGTTCCGGGATGCGGAACCACGATCAAGCATTTTGCCTGCAACAACCAGGAGGACAACCGGATGGGATCTGACAGCGTTGTCTCAGAACGTGCCTTAAGAGAGATCTATCTCAGGGGATTTGAGATTGCTGTGAAGGACGCTCAGCCTATGGCGATTATGACTTCCTATAATATGATCAATGGAATACATGCGGCCAACAGCCATGATCTGTGTACGAAGGTGGCCAGATGTGAATGGGGATTTGAGGGCGTGATTATGTCTGACTGGACCACAACCACAGATTCCACGGCAGGAGAGATCTCGGCGGCAGGATGCATCCGGGCAGGCAATGATTTAGTGATGCCCGGTGCGCCGGAGGATATTGCGAATATTAGGGAAGAGCTGGCCAAGGGGACGCTCTTGGAGGAAGATTTAAAATCATGTGTAAGCCGGATCATCAAAATCTGCCTTGCCTCTAACCAGTATGAAGATGCGGTAAGCTATCCCCAAGATTCCTTCTGAGATTCAGATGGGATTTCCCTTAGATTAAGAATGAAGCGAAGAGAAAAGAGGACCTGAGGTTTACAAAAGACCTTATATACAGAAGCTATATATAGAAGGGATTTCTGTAAGCTTTAAAACGTTGGTGTTTTCTACTCTTTATCTATATCTGACCAGTGCGAATTTGCCGTGAAAAAGTCGAACGATTTTGCTTTGCAAATAAAAAATTTCCGGCTATAATGGCGATACTTGAGCGGGGACAGCGAAAGAGGCGCCGTCGCATCCTGGCTCAGAGCATAAAAAAGGGGGAATCCATATGTTAGAGTTCATCATGGAGCAGAATATACTGCTGTACGTACTGGCGGCGGCCTGCATAGTAGGAGCTGCAAGCCAACTGGTTTTAAAGCAGCTTTATGACAGGCTGATTCGGGATACAAAAAATACAGGAGAACCGGAAGGGAAATTCCAGCAGCAGTTGAGACAGAGATTTCAATACTGTGTCCACCTGAATGAGAAAGTAGGAGACGTACATGCTCTGATTCGCAGGAGTATCATGGAATACCGGTTTTGGGGAATGAATCTTCACCAGTGGAAGCGGTTTGGCGGCGGCTGCCTTGTGGTAAGCCTGCTGTGCGCCTTTGGCGGCACAATGGCTTTGCTTCAAAGCGGGGGAAGCCTGGTAGCAGGAAATACGTATTTTTGGATGGGGGCTCTGGCATTGGCTGTGATGGCCGGGGTTTACGGGATTACGGAACCCGGATACCGCCAGAACAGCCTGGAGGTAAGATTGGCGGATTATCTGCTGAACAGCGGCGCCGCCAGGGATCTGCGGGAAGATGCTGAGGAAGAGGTCTTTGAAGAAGAGTATGAAAATACTACGCCCATTGTCTCAGTGGCTGAGGGAAGAAAGAGCCGGCGCAAGGCCCGCAGTGAGGTGGCTGCATCATCTGAGTCTAAAGCAGCCAAAGAAAAGAGAGAGCTGAAGGAAAACCTGGCCAGGGTAAAAGCGTCCATGAAAGAAACTGCGGCGGAGCGGGATAAGGAAAGGGGGGCGGACCTCTTGCGGCAGATGGACCCGGGGGAACAGGAGCGAATCCTCCGGGAGGTTCTGAAAGAATTTTTATCCTGAGGCCTTGAATAGATTTTTTGTCCTGAATGTCTTGATAAAACAGTATGGCTTTGCTAAAATATACAGGAGCGGGAAGAGCTCTCAATGAGACTGTAATTCTTCTTGCATTTGGGGACAAAGAGAATGTGTGGGATGCCGTAGGGAGGTTTTGGCCCTGCGGCGTCCTTTTGTAGTTGTCCGCTTTTTTTAAAACCCCTGCGGGCCAGGGAGAAAAGGAGATACACAGGATGAAAATCGTATTTTTAGAGGCCGGGACTCTGGGAGCGGATATGGAGTTTGACCGTTTTTTTGGCCTGGGAGATGTGGCTGTATACGGGCACACAGAGCCGGAACAGATCGGGGAGAGGATTGCCTCCGCAGACGCCGTTCTTGTGAACAAGCTTCCCATGAATGAAGAAACATTAAAAGACGCAGGCTTTTTGAAGTACATAGGGGTCACGGCTACCGGGACGAATAACGTGGATTTTGAATATACGAGAAAGAGAGGGATTACGGTTACCAACGTGGCCGGATATTCCACTGCCACAGTGGCGCAGCACACCTTCGCCATGGTCCTCTATCTTATGGAGCATCTGAGATATTACGATAACTACGTGAAATCCGGGGAATATATGAAATCCAAATCTTTCTGTCACATGGACCGGAGGTTTGGCGAGCTTGAGGGAAAGACCTGGGGGATTATCGGTCTGGGGGCCATTGGACGCAGGGTAGCGTCTATCGCTTCGGCTTTCGGATGCAGAGTGGTTTATTACTCCACCTCCGGGAAAAATCAGAACGACAGTTATGCCAGGGTGGATTTAGACACCCTTCTGACTCAGTCGGATATTGTGTCTGTCCATGCGCCTCTGACGGAAAAGACGTACCATATGATGGATTATGAAGCTTTCTGCAAAATGAAGTCCTCCGCAATTTTTATCAATGTTGGGAGAGGACCCATTGTGGATGAGAAGGGGCTGGCAAGAGCGCTGAAAAAAGAGAAAATCAGCGCAGCGGGGCTGGATGTCCTGGAGAAGGAGCCCATGGATCGGGATTGCCCTCTGGGAAAATTTAGTGAAGACGACCGGCTGCTGATAACGCCGCATATTGCATGGGCCGGCGTGGAGGCCAGAACCAGGCTTCTTGAGGAACTGTGGCTGAATCTGGACGCTTATATCAGGGGAGAAGCTAGGAACGTATGTCTGTAAAAAAAACAAATATCCTGAAGGCGTTCCGGTTTGCGGGGGCGGCAGCGGCTGCCCTTCTGCTGCTTTTTTTCTGCCTTCATACGGAGTATTATCAAGACGAAGAGGGGATGGGAACCCTCTTTACAAGTCCCAGAACGTATGTTACGGCTGCTTCCAGCCTGATTTTGATGGTATTTATACTCCTTCCCAATACTTTAAGCGAGAGAAGAAATATAATTTTGGGCTGGGTATGGGCGGCGGCGGCACCTTTTGCCGTCTATTTTTCCCTCCTTCACCTGAATGCGGATAAATATGACATTCATTTTCTGGAATTGAATAAAATCGCCCTAGTGCTTACTTTTTGCTTTCTGTTTCTGGCTGAAATGATTTTTCTGCTGATCACGGGGAGTATCAAGGTATCGGTGATCCTTCTGGCTGTGCCGGTGGCGGTACTGGGAATCGCCAACTGCTTCGTGACCTCTTTTAGGGGAATGGCGATCTCGGCAGCGGATCTCTTTTCTATGGGATCGGCTATGTCCGTGGCCTCAGAGTATACGTATGAGATAGACTGGTATATGTTTTCGGAGATTTTCTGGACCTTTGCTATCTGTGCGGTGAGCCTGAAGATCCGTGGTTTCCGTCTGATGAAGTTTCCCCTTCGGATCGCATTCCTGGCTGCGTGGGGAGTGGGGGCAGGGAGCTTCTTTTTCCTGTGCTGCAGGACTACCTTCCTGGAGGATCATGATATACGTTCCCAAGGTTTTTCCCACCAGCTCAGGTACAAGGAATATGACATGCTCTTTACTACCCTGTGCACCTGTTTTTATCTGGCGGCCGAGAAGCCTGGGGAGTATTCTCTGGATAAAGTGGCAGAGATTGGAGAGCCGTACACGGAGCAGGTACAGGAGGCGGCGGATACGCCTCATTTGATCGTGATTATGAATGAATCCCTGGCAGATTACGGGGAGATCGGAAAAGGGCTGGAGCTTTCAGAGGACAATATGCCCTTTATGCACAGTCTGGAAGAAAACACCATTAAGGGAACTGTATACTCTTCTGTGTTCGGGGCTAATACCCCCAATTCTGAGTATGAATTTCTTACGGGAAACACCATGGCCTTCCTGCCTGAATCCTCTGTGGGCTTTCATCTCTTTGTCCGGGGAGATATGCCGTCCCTGGCCTCCGAATTGAAGCAGTCAGGGTATGAAACCTTGGCTATGCATCCTTACAGGGGCTACAACTACAGGCGTCATCTTGTATATCCCCAGATTGGATTTGATACATACTATACCAGAAATGATTTTGAAGATCCTGAGTATATCCGCAGCTATATTTCTGACCAGTCTCTGGCGGAGCGGATCGTGCAGGAGTATGAGAAAAATCTGGACACGGGAAATCCCCTGTTCAGCTACAACGTGTCCATACAGAATCACGGCGGATATTCCGTATCCAACCTTACCAATTTGAGTATGGATATTCAGGTAGAGACAGAGGGGATCAAGGGCAGTACAGCCCAGATTTATGTGAATCTGGTAAAAAAGACGGATGAGATGTTCCAGTGGCTGGTAGAATATTTTTCTCAGGAGGAAGAGCCGGTGGCGATTCTGATGTTTGGAGATCATCAGCCCAACCTGGGAGAGTCCACGTACAACTATCTGATCGGCGAGGAAGAATCCTGTACATCGGAGGAGTTGATGGAGAAATATAAGGTGCCTTTTATTTTGTGGACGAATTATGATATTCAGGAGGACACCATAGAAAAGACAAGCTTGAACTACCTTTACAGCCAGATTGCCGAGAAGCTGAACTTCCCTATGACTGGATATCAGTCTTATCTTCTGGATCTTTCTAAGGAGATTCCTGTGATCAATACGGTAGGGTACTGGGGAGACGACGGGAATTTTTATGAGCTGGATGATGAAAGCTCTCCATACTATGACCGGGTGCAGGAGTACAATATTTTGGAGTATAACTATATTTTCGGCGGAAATGACCGGTACCTGGAGTTATTTAAGCTCCCAGGATAATCGAATTGGACAACGGCAGAATTTTTGAAATATTAACAAAGAGGCAATCCTGCAGAATTCGGGATTTTTAGGATCCGAGTTCTCTGCGGGACTGCCTCTTCTTACCATTCCAAAGCCCGTTTTACCGTTCAATGCCGGCACGGGCCGGGATCCCTTTGTCAAAGGGATGTTTGATTTTGCGAATCTCAGAAACGTAGTCGGCGGCCTCTATAAGAGCGGGACTTGGCCCCTGGCCGGTGAGAATGACCTCAAGGCCCTCCGGTTTGTTCTTTAGAAAATCAAGAACCGGCTGCTCATCCAACAGTCCCGCCTGGATGGTATAGATGATTTCATCGAAGAAGACTAGGTCATAACCTTCCTCTGCAGCTTTAGAGACAGCCGCCTGAAACTGCTTCGTATAATAAGCTTTCCGCTCTTCCTTCTCCTGCGGGGACATCTGAAAGCTGAATTTTTCCTGGGGAAGCCCCTCTAGGAGAGTGATCTGGTCGGAGAGAGCCAGAATTTTCCTCTCACTGGTAGAATTGTCCTTCATAAACTGGTAGATCAGTACCTTCAATCCGTAACCGGCAGCCCGGATGCACAGCCCCATGCCGGTAGTCGTCTTTCCTTTGCCGTCCCCACAGTAAATATGCACCAAACCGGTGGCTTTTTTATTTTCCATAGGTATCTCCTTTCTGCTTTGGCATCAGAATTTCTGAACCTGTTCATGATTATAACATACCTTTGGGGCAAAGGAAATCAGAAGTCTTTTTTCATGACGATCCTTATGCTGATTTTGCAGGATAAAAGCAGCAGCAAAACAGAGAGGCTCAGGATGGCTGCGGACAGCATCTGCGGATTTAAGAGAGCAGCTCTGTTTATGATTCCTGCCAGGTCAAAACCGAGCATGTCTGAAAATTTTGGCCCCACCAGGCCGAAAATAACGATGACGCCAAAGAGACCCAGGAGAGCAATCCGGCCTTTTTCTGCCCCGTATTTAAGCTGTATGGGCAGGGACAGAGCTAAAATTATAAAAACGGCAGGCAATGTGCCTACAGCCACGGCCAGAGTATGGCCGGGGATCGTCTGGCTTTTAATGAACTGTGACAAAATGCCCAGAAGAGAAGCCAGCAGCCAGAACCCGCCTCCCAGAATGATCCCGAAGCCATATTTCTCCAGCACGTACTCCTTTCTGGTGAAGGGGAGGGAAAAAAGAAAGAGATTCCCATTGTCAAATTCATCGTAGCTGACGGAGCTTAAAGTAAACAAAGAGCCGACTAAAGAAAGATAACTGATTATATATGAGGCATCCTCCGCAGCGGCTGCCATAAAGACCGCAAGGACAACAATTATCAATAAAGAGCTTTTCTGTTTCAGTGTCAGTTTAAAATCCTTGATTAATAATCCTTTCATATCTCTTCCCCCTGTATCATCATGGTAATCACCTCATCCACGCTGCCCTTTTCAATGGCTGCCTGGGGATAATTTTCCGCATAGTACTGCCGCTGGTTCGTAAGGCAGCTAAAGCCGTAGCTTTCTCTCCTGCGGCGCAGGATATATTGTTTATCCAGAGCTTCATACAGCTTCGGAGCTGCCTTAATGAGGCCGTAGCTGTCAAGAAGCACATCCGTATCTTCGTGAAGAATAATCCGCCCTTTGTGGATCATATAGAGATCGTCACAGAGAGACTCTATGTCGCTGGAGACATGGGAACTAATGAGAATCGAGCGTTCCTCATCCTCTGCCATATACTCCCTGAGGATGTCGAGAACCGCTTCCCTGGCCACCACGTCAAGCCCTGCCGTAGGTTCGTCCAAAAGCAGCAGCTTTGCCTTATGGGAGACGGCACAGAGAACCTTCAGCTTTGCTTTCATGCCGGTGGAAAAGGCCATAATTTTTTTATCCAAAGGCAGGTCGAATTTCTGCACCTGCTGGAGAAAAAAAGCAGAATCGAAATCCTTGTAGAGATTTTTCAGGATAGGCACTAAGTCCTTCACGGCAAGATATCCGCTGAACCCAGAGTTCGATAGGACGACGCCCAGGTTCTGCCGGTCTCTTGCGGTAAATTTTCCGATGTCTTTGCCCAGAATCTGGATTTCGCCCCCGTCTAAAGAGATCAGTCCCAGAACCGCCTTGAAAGTTGTGCTTTTTCCTGCGCCGTTCTGTCCCACCAGGCCTGTAATGCAGCCAGGCTGCACCTGCAGGGAGCAGTCCAGAGAAAAAGAGCCATACTGTTTTTGCAAATGATCAATTTTCAGCATACTTAACCCTCCAGAATTAATTCAAATAAGCTTCGTATTTCTTCATCACTGATTCCGTATCGCCTGCCTTTTTGAATGGCCATTTCCAAATCGGCTTCCAGCTCTTTCTTTTGTTCCTCCAGCAAAAGCTCGGTATTTGCGGCTGCCACGTAAGTTCCTTTTCCGTGAACCGTTACCGTAAAACCCTCTGCTTCCAAGTTATCGTACGCTTTCTTGACGGTCAGAGCACTGATTTTCAGTTCTTTTGACAGAGAACGAACAGAGGGCAGAGCGTCATTTTCCTTCAGTTCGCCATCCCGGATCAGTTTCTTTATCTGGTCTATAATCTGTTCATAGATGGGAACCATCAGGGTTGTGTTAATAATCAGATTCATACTGTTTACCTCCTGTTCGCAAACAGTATATAACAGTATATGTCAGTTGTCAAGTGTTATATAGTGTTTGCTGCGAATAATTATAGACGATTGGCTGTGGCTGTGATAAAATTCATGTAACTGTTTGGCTGGTCCGTTTTGAGACAAGCGGAAAGGGGATTGAAATGAAAGAAAAAAGGACACAGAATTTCATATGCACTACGGATTTCCCGGTGGCACAGACCGTCCAAGGGAAAATCAGAGGGTTTCAGACTAACGGGATTTACACTTTTCACGGCATTAAATACGCTCAGGCCCGCCGCTTTCACAGGCCGGAGCCGGTGAAGCCCTGGTCCGGCATCCGGGACGCTCTGTCCTACGGGTTTGTCTGTCCGCTTCTGACCCAGGATACGCCAAGCTGCGAGGCGCTGATTCCCCACCGCTACTGGCCTATGGATGAGAACTGCCAGTATCTGAATATTTGGACCGGCAGCCTGGATCCCCAGGCTAAGAAGCCGGTGATGGTATGGCTGCACGGAGGCGGATTTTCCGCAGGCTCATCCATTGAGCAGGAAGCCTACGATGGGGAGAATATGAGCCGCTATGGAGATGTGGTAGTGGTTTCTCTGAATCACAGGCTGAACATTCTGGGATATCTGGATCTTTCTCCCTTTGGGGAAGAGTATGAAAATTCTGCCAATGCAGGCAATGACGATATGATTGCGGCTCTGAGATGGATACAGGAGAATATCCGCAGCTTCGGGGGAGACCCGGAGAACGTGACCCTTTTCGGGCAGTCTGGAGGGGGAATGAAGGTCTGGACCCTGATGCAGACTCCTGAGGCGGATGGATTGTTTCACAAGGGAATTATCCAGAGCGGCGTCATAGAAGGGTTTCTGGACGCAGGAGAGGGAGACGGCAGGAGAATCACAGAAGCCCTGCTGGAGGAACTGGGACTGGGGAAGGATCAGGTGAAGGAGCTGGAGACGATTCCATACAGACAGCTTGCCGATGCCTGGCTGAAGGTATCTCCCGGTCTTAAAAAGCAGGGATACTATGTAGGAGAAAATCCAAAGCCCAATGATTTCTATCTGGGAGATCCCAGAGAAGTAGGTTTCAGACCCCACGCCAGGAAAATACCGGTGATCATCGGCACTGCCTTTGGGGAATTTGATTTCGGCCCGGGATTTCCGGGGAAATATGATCTTGAAGAGGAAAAAATCCTGGAGATCCTGAAAGAAAAATTTGGAACTTACGCTGAACGTCTTGCGGAATTGTTTAAAATAGCATATCCTGAGAAATGCCTTTTGGATCTGCTCTCCTTGGACAATGTGTTCCGGGCTCCGACTATGGATTTTATAGAAGAGCGGAGCAAGTCTTCTGAGAGCGAGACATATTCCTATGTCTTTGCCTATGAGTTTCCCATGGACGATGGGAAGTGCGCATGGCACTGCTCGGAGATTCCTTACGTATTTCACAATGCGGATCGGATTCCCATCTGCAGGACACCAGGGGTAATGGAGAAGCTTCAGGATGCGGTTTTCGGAGCGTGGATCAGCTTTGCCAGGGAGGGCAGGCCCTTTGTGCCGGGCCTTGACTGGAAAAAATGCGGGAAGGATGAAGAGCAGGTTTTTGTATTCGATGAGACCTGCACTCTGCGGAAAAATTTCGACCATGAGCTGGTGCGTCTCCACAGAGAAGCTACAGGCCCCTTCATAATGGAAGAGGCGGAAAATCTCCAGCATTAAATTCTGGGATTTTGGCGGCTGTTAGGAGGAAGGTTTCCCATGGAAAGCATGTTTGATAAAGCCGGGGATTATGCGCAGAAATATCTTCCGGATATTTTAAAGTTCGGCCTGAAGGTGATACTCTGCATTGCGGTATACTTCATAGGCAAAAAAGTCATTGACCAGATTATCCGGGTACTGAAGAGGGCGCTGGAACGGGCCAGGGTTCAGGCGGGAGTGGTTACTTTCACGGCCTCCATAACCAAAATAACTCTGTATATAGTTCTGGTTCTGGGAATCGGAAGCCAGTTCGGGCTGCAGGAGTCTTCTGTGGCCGCTATTGTGGCCTCCGGCGGCGTGGCCATTGGCCTGGCCCTGCAGGGAGGACTGTCGAACCTGGCTGGCGGATTTTTGATTCTGCTGTTCCAGCCTTTCCGGGTGGGGGATTATATTATCACCCAGGGGGAGGAAGGAACAGTGTCAAAGATAGAGATTCTGTACACCACTCTTCAGGCTTTGGACAACAGGAGGATTATCGTTCCCAACGGAAATCTTGCCAACAATGTGATTGTGAACGTCACAGGTTCGGACAAGCGGCAATTGGAGCTTAAAGTGGGGATTTCTTACAGGGATAATATTCAAAAAGCGAAAGAGATTCTGGGGAGCCTGATGGAGCAGGATGCGGATGTGCTGGACGACCGGGACCGGCAGGTGTTTGTGGATGAACTAGGGGAGAGCAGCATCGTCATCGGCATGAGGTGCTGGGTGCTGACAGAAAACTACCATCCAGTGCGGTGGCGTATGAATGAGAGAATAAAAGAAGAGTTTGATCGGGCGGGACTTACGATTCCTTTTCCTCAGCGGGAAATTTGGATTCAGAGGCCAGCCGGAGAGGAACGGGAGTGACAAAGCATGGATTGGAACAAAATTAAAGAAAAATATAAAGATAATAAGACAGAGCTTCTGCTGTTCCTTCTGTTTATCTGTTTTTTTCTGTTTCTGACTGTGCCGGAGCTGGCCAGGGAATCGTCCTCCAGTTCCGTCACTCTTGAGACGGAAAGTATGACGGAGACGGAGAGTATCATGGAGTCTGAGACGGAGCCGGAGACTCTTACAGCCCAGGAACAGCAGGAGTCCGAGGAGATGCAGCTGCAGAATTTAAGGGCGAGAGTGGGAGGAGAATTTCAGATTCCTATGGCTATGCCCCAGGAAGATTCTGGGATCAGGCTTTGGGATCTCCAGCATGCCGGCAGAATGTGGCAGTATCAGGTAGATTTTCCACCGGAGGAATCAGAAGAGGAAACTCTGGAGGATGGAGGGCTGGAGAATCTGCGGGCCAGCCTGGAGACAGAGCTTTCAGGTTATGACGGGGTATGGTCCGTGTACGTGAAAAACCTGACCTCAAACGAGAGCTTTACCATCAATGACCAGCCGATGAAGTCTGCCAGCGTCATGAAGCTGTTTATTATGGGGACAGTATACAAGGCCTTTGAAAGCGGGGATCTGGAGCGGACGGATGAGATTATGTCTCTGGTGAACGATATGATTTCCTACAGCGACAATGCTGCCTCCAATGAGCTTTTGTACCGGCTGGGGGATTCCAGCTATGAGGCGGGGATTGCGGAAGTAAACGCTTTTATTGAAGAGTATGATTTCAGCGATTTCACAGTGGAGTACAATGGTTTCAACGATCCAAATACTAATACGGGAACGGGAAACTACAATCAGGTGGCAGCGGATGACTGCGGAAAGCTTCTGGAGGATATTTACCGGAGAGAGTGGGTAAACCGGGAGGTCAGCATGGAGATCGAAGAGATGATGCTGAACCAGAATACCAGATATAAAATTCCCGCAGGGCTGCCGGAGGGAGTGCTCTGCGGCAATAAGACGGGAGAGATGGACAATACCCAAAATGATGCGGCCATCGTTTATTCGGACGCCTGTGACTACATACTGGTGGTGCTTTCCAGTGACTGGAACAGCTCGGATGAAGCCATATCCAGGATTCAGAATCTTTCATCGGAAGTATATGAGTATTTTAATGGTGACTAAGAAGGAGGACAGATATGTTCCGAATGTGGGGGAAGCTGTGGAAGGACAACCGGATGCTGCGGGATACGGTTGTGGAGGAAGAGAGCGAAGATACCAGAACCCATAAAATTTTTCGGGCGCTGGAAGAAATCTGCTATGAATTTGATCTTGGGAAGCCTATTTGGCTGGACTCTACTATTAAGGAATTTAAACGGCGGAGCAAGGCCAGATTCTACCAGGACAGCTTTATGGAGGAAGTTCCATTTGACTATCTGGAGATACAGATACTGGAGGAATAAAAAACAGGAGCGGCATCTTTGGATGCGCTCCTTTTTTTGGGAAACCAAAAAACAGTCTAAAATGAGGAGTGCCCCCGGTGTTCTGGTACACCGGAGGCTATTATGAAAAAATTTATCAATATGTGTAATGAAACCATTACAGCATAGAGTCGAGAATGTCTCTCAAGAACTGTTTATACTATAGCAATTAAATATGAACAAATAATGAATGAATTGTGAACATATAGTAAAAATGCAAAAAAGAAAAAATAAAATAAAAAAATACATATACAGATTGCACATATAAAATCAGAGAAAGAGAGAAGGAAAGAAGAAAAATTAGATAAAGTGACGGTAAAAGAAAAGGAAAACATTCGGTTCCTTTTCACGGATATTTGTAGTAAAATAGGAGTACACCTTGCGGCAGGAATGCCGGCGGTATTCTTGAACATAATAAGAAAAGCCAACGACAGAAAGGAGAATTTACTATGAGTACACCTACACCACATATATCAGCGAAACCTGGAGATTTTGCAGAAACCGTTTTAATGCCCGGAGATCCCCTGCGGGCTAAATATGTTGCGGAGACATTTATGGAGAACGCCGTGCTTGTAAATCCTGTGCGGGGCGTAAATGGATACACGGGAACTTATAAGGGAAAGAGAGTCTCTGTTATGGCCAGCGGAATGGGTATGCCTTCCATCGGCATCTATTCCTACGAGCTGTTCAAGTTCTACGATGTCAAGAATATCATTCGTATCGGTACGGCCGGAGCCCTGCGGGCAGACCTGAAGATCCGGGACGTGGTTCTGGGAATGGGAGCCTGCACCAACTCTAACTATGCAGCCCAGTATCAGCTTCCGGGCACCTTTGCCCCTATCGCATCCTTTGAACTGCTGGAGAAAGCAGTGGCCCAGGTAAAGAGCATGGGCAATGTAGGCTATAAGGTGGGGAACCTGCTTTCCTCCGACACTTTCTACAGCGACAGCAACCTGGATGCCAACTGGCAGAAGATGGGAGTCCTGGCGGTGGAGATGGAGGCGGCCGCTCTGTATATGAATGCTGCCCGCACGGGAAAGAACGCTCTGGCTATCTGCACCATCTCCGACAGCATGATCACAGGGGAGGCCACCACGTCAGAAGAGCGTCAGAACAGCTTCAATGATATGGTGAAGATTGCCCTGGAAATCGCATAAGGAGGAACTGAATGAGCGTAAAACGGGTTTTTTTGATTGTGCTGGACAGCTACGGAATCGGCGAGGCCCCGGACGCAGAGCGGTTTGGGGACGGAGGAGCCAATACCCTGGCTTCTATAGTGAAGTCGCCGGAGTACAGCACTCCCAATATGAAAAAAATGGGACTTTTTAATATTGAAGGCGTATCCTGCCAGGAAGGCTGTGAAGCCCCGGCAGGGACGTACGGCCGTATGCAGGAGGCTTCCATGGGGAAAGACACCACTATAGGCCACTGGGAGATCGCTGGAGTGGTTTCGCCAGAGCCTATGCCAGTCTATCCTCAGGGATTCCCGGAGGAGGTGCTGGCGCCTTTCATGGAACAGACTGGCCGGGGAGTTCTCTGCAATAAGCCCTACTCGGGGACAGACGCTATCCGGGATTTCGGCGAAGAGCATGTAAAGACCGGGAAGCTGATTGTGTACACATCGGCGGACAGTGTGTTCCAGGTGGCGGCCCATGAGAGCGTGGTACCCTTGGAAGAGCTGTATGAGGACTGCCGGATTGCCAGAAAGATTCTCAAAGGAAAGCATGCGGTGGGGAGGGTCATTGCCAGACCCTTTACGGGAGAAGCGCCTGATTTTAAGAGAACCACCAACCGGCACGATTTCTCCCTGCTGCCTCCGGGGCGCACCATGCTGGTAAGCCTTCAGGAGCATGGCTTTGATACCTACGGAGTGGGGAAGATCTACGATATCTTTGCGGGACAGGGCATCGCCCATACCACTTCTATTTCCGGAAATGAAGATGGCATGGAGAAGACCCTGAAGCTGATGGATGAGGATTTCAGGGGCCTGTGTTTTGTGAACCTGGTGGATTTTGATATGCTCTACGGGCACCGGAACGATGTAGACGGCTATGCCAGAGCGGCCACTGTATTTGACCGGCAGTTGGGGCAGATGATGGAGAAGCTGGGTGATGAGGATGTGATTCTGATCACGGCGGATCACGGCTGTGATCCGGGTGCTCCCGGGACGGACCATACCAGGGAGTATACGCCGATGCTTCTCTACGGAAAGGCTGTAAAGCCCGGAGTATCTTTGGGCACCAGAAGCAGCTTTGCGGACATTGCGGCCACGGTGCTGGATATGTTCGGGATTTCTGAGAGGCTGGACGGAAAGAGCTTCTGGGACCTGGCCAGACAGTAACTGTTTTAAAAGGGAGAAAGGGGAGAATGAAGATGACAGAGGTTACGGAATTGATACGCCTGGCCTACGAGGCCCAGAAGAGGGCCTATACCCCATACTCTGGATTTCAGACTGGAGCGGCCCTGGAGGCGGCGGACGGGAGGATTTTTACCGGATGCAATATAGAGAACGCCGCCTATACCCCCACAAACTGTGCTGAGCGAACGGCTTTCTTCAAAGCTGTATCTGAGGGGGCGTCCTCTTTTAAAAGAATTGCCGTGGTAGGCAATTATCCCGGAAAAAAGGGGGATTACTGCGCCCCCTGCGGGGTATGCCGCCAGGTGATGAGGGAGTTCTGCGATCCGGAAAGCTTCCAGGTGATTCTGGCAAGAGGGCCGGAGGATTATAAAATATTTCTTTTGAAAGAACTCTTGCCGGAGAGTTTTGGTCCGGCGGATCTGAAGCTTTGAGACGGCGGGCAGGAGAGGGGTGATACCATGCGCATGTATGATATAATATTGAAAAAACGGGAAGGCGGCCATTTGGCGCCGGAAGAGATACGTTTTGTGATTGAAGGATATACGAAAGGAGAAATACCAGACTACCAGATGTCTGCTTTTTTGATGGCGGTATTTTTCCGGGGAATGACGGATGAGGAAACCGGGGTATTGACCCAGGCTATGGCCCATTCGGGAGATATGGTAGATCTCTCTGAGATACAGGGGGTGAAGGTGGACAAACACTCCACAGGAGGCGTAGGGGACAAGACTACGCTGATCGTGGCTCCTATTGCGGCTGCCTGCGGCTGCCGGGTGGCGAAAATGTCGGGACGGGGACTTGGACATACAGGGGGAACCGTGGACAAGATGGAGTCCATACCGGGAATGCGGACCAGCCTGTCCGAGAAGGAATTTGTAGAAATCGTAAATCGTACCGGTATTTCCGTCACGGGACAGTCCGGAAACCTGGCTCCCGCTGATAAGAAAATCTATGCCCTCAGGGATGTAACCGCCACGGTGGAAAGCATTCCTCTGATCGCCTCTTCCATTATGAGTAAGAAGCTGGCGGCGGGGAGCGACTGCATTCTTCTGGATGTGAAGGCAGGAAACGGAGCCTTTATGAAAACTACGGCGGACGCCGTGCAGCTGGCAAAGAAGATGGTGGCTATCGGGGAGCAGAACGGCAGAAAGACGGCTGCGCTGATCACCAATATGGACTATCCCCTGGGAAACAAGATCGGAAATGCGTTGGAAGTGCAGGAGGCAGCGGCCACCCTCCAGGGCATGGGACCTGAGGATCTAACGGAGGTCTGCCTGGCCCTGGCGGAAAATATGCTCTTCCTGGCGCAGAAAGGGACGCCGGCCAAATGCCGGGCTATGGCCTGGGACGCAATCTGTTCCGGCAGGGCCCTTGAGAAGCTGGCGGCCATGGTGGAGGCCCAGGGAGGCGATCCTGATTATATTTTCCATCCGGAGAGGTTTGGAGAAGCCCCTGTGAAGGCGGATGTTGCGGCGCCGGAAGAGGGATATCTGCAGGATATGAATACAGAAGGGATTGGAATATCCGCTATGATGCTGGGAGCAGGGAGAGAGAAGAAGGAAGACGCCATAGATCCCCTGGCAGGCATTGTCCTCTGCAAAAAGACGGGGGACTACGTAAAGAAGGGCGAAACGCTGGCCGTTTTATATACCTCAGAGGAGAGCAGGCTGAAAGATGCAGAGGCGAAATATTTCGAATCCGTGAAAATCAAAGGGGAAAAGCCCAAGAAGGAGCCTTTGATCTATGCCAGGGTGACAAAGGACGGGGTTGAAGAGAAGGCAGATTAAGCTGCCGCAGAAATATGGGAGGATGATAGAGAAATTTATGGAAGACATGGAAAAGTTTCTGGAGATGGAAGGAAAAAAGGATAAGGCGGGGCTTGGAAATCCAGACATGGTCCGGCGCACCGTCTGCGTGGTAGGACATAAAAACCCGGATACGGATTCAATCTGTTCGGCGATTTCTTATGCATACCTGAAAAATCAGGAAAAAAGCAATTATACGTATCTTCCCATGAGGGCAGGCCAGATAAACGCTGAGACCCAGTATGTCCTGGAGCGGTTCAAAGTAAAACATCCCATGCTTTTAAGCAACATCGGAACCAGGGTGCGGGATATGGACATTCGGAAGGTGCCTGGGGTGAGAAGCGACATTTCCCTGAAGAAAGCGTGGACCCTGATGACCACGCAGAACGTTTTTACTCTCCCTATTACGAATGAAGAGAATGAACTCAACGGGCTGATCACCATCAATGATATCGCAAAATCCTATATGGAGGAGTACGACAGCGCCATTATGTCTGTAGCCAAAACGCCCTACAGAAATATTTTGGAGACTTTGGACGCGGAGATGATCGTAGGGGATCCCGACGGCTGCTTTGACCAGGGAAAGGTAGTGATCGCCGCAGCCAACCCCGATGTCATGGAAAACTACATAGATGAGCATGATATGGTTATACTGGGAAACCGGTACGAATCCCAGCTCTGCGCCATTGAGATGCAGGCAGGATGCATTGTGGTCTGCCTGGGGGCGCCTGTGTCCAGGACGATTCAGCGTCTGGCAAGGGAAAGAAACTGTTCTATTATAGTGACGCCTCTGGACACCTACGCAGTGGCCCGTCTGATTAACCAGAGTATGCCGGTGGATTTCTTTATGAGAAAAGAAAGTCTCCAGACCTTTTTCTTGTCGGATTATACGGAAAGCATCCGGGAGGTTATGTCAAAGAAGCGGTACCGTGATTTCCCCATTCTGGATTCCAAAAGCCATTATGTGGGTATGATCTCCAGGCGCAACCTGTTGGGCGTTCACAAGAGAGGGCTGATCCTTGTGGACCATAATGAGGTCTCCCAGGCGGTGGACAATGTGCTGGATGCTGAGATTTTAGAGATTATTGACCATCACAGGCTGGGTTCTCTGGAGACTATGGCGCCGGTCTATTTCAGAAACCAGCCGGTGGGCTGTACAGCCACCATTATTTATCAGATTTATAAGGAAAAAAATGTGGATATCCCCAAGCACATTGCAGGGCTTCTGTGCAGTGCTATCCTCTCAGACACGCTGATGTTCCGGTCCCCTACCTGCACCCCTCTGGATGTGGAGGTGGCGGAGAGGCTGGCGGAGATCGCGGGCATTTCCTGCAGGGAATATGCAAGAGAGATGTTTACGGCCGGAAGCGACCTGGCTTCCAAAACACCGGAAGAGATTTTCTATCAGGATTTCAAGAGATTTGAATTCGGTGATAAGAACATGGGAATCGGGCAAATCACTTCTATGAGCAGAACAGAGCTGGATGAGATCAAGGAGCGCCTTCTGCCTTATATAGACAAGGTTTACCACGGGCAGGAGATGGACATGATCTTTTTCATGCTGACGGATATTATGAACGAGTCCACAGAGCTTCTGTGCTGCGGCAATGAGGTTGAAGAGGTGGTGGAGGAAGCCTTCAGGTGTAAGGTGGAAGAAGGAAGCGCCCATTTGAAAGGCGTGGTTTCCAGGAAAAAACAGTTGGTGCCCTCCTTTATGTCAGCCATGAGCCGGCTTAATGAGGTTATTTAATTATGGGAAGACAGAACTGGAAGGCGGGCAATATGCTGTACCCGGTGCCTGCCGTAATGGTAAGCTGCCAGAGACCGGGAGAAAAAGCAAATATAATCACTGTGGCCTGGGCGGGAACCGTATGTACCTCCCCGGCCATGGTTTCCATTTCCATAAAGCCGGAGCGGTATTCCTACGGCATCATCCGGGAGACGGGAGAATTCGTGGTGAACCTTACTACGGAACGTCTGGCTCGGGCGGCGGATTTCTGCGGGGTTCGCTCCGGGAGAGACCTGGACAAATTCCAGGCCATGGGCCTGACGGCGGAGCCTTCAAAGTATGTGGCGGCGCCTCTGATAAAAGAAAGCCCCGTGAATCTGGAGTGCCGGGTGACGCAGGTGCTGGAGCTGGGCTCCCACCATATGTTCCTGGCCCAGGTGCTGGGAGTGAATGTGGATGAGCGGTATCTGGACAAGAGCCAAAAGCTTCACTTAGATAAGGCGGGATTAATCGTATATTCCCACGGACAGTATTTCTCTCTGGGAAAAAATATGGGGAGATTTGGTTTCAGCGTGCGGAAGAGATGAAAAATCCTTAGCAAAAATTACTAAAAAATGTATAAATGGTTAAATAATGTTTACAAATGGGCAGATTGTGGTATACTGGTAATAGTTTTGCTTAGCTTTGACGGCAGAAGTGTCGGCAAAAGAGGGGAAAATTGCGATTAAGGGGATCGTATAAATACGAATCAATAGAGGTGTCCTATGGAACAATATATTATCAGAGGCGGCAACCCGCTGGTAGGAGAAGTGGATATCAGTGGGGCTAAGAATGCGGCGCTTGGCATTCTGGCGGCGGCGATTATGACAGATGAGACTGTCCTGATTGAGAATCTGCCGGATGTGCGGGACATTAATGTCCTGCTGGAAGCTATGGAGAGTATCGGGGTCAAGGTCGAACGCATTACGCAGCATGCAGTGCTGATGAACAGTGCGCAAATCGGCGAGGTGAGCGTGGATTATGAGTATATTAAGAAGATCCGTGCCTCCTATTATCTGATCGGAGCGCTTCTTGGAAAATATAAAAGGGCGGAGGTTCCTCTGCCGGGCGGATGCAACATCGGAAGCCGTCCCATCGACCTGCATTTGAAGGGATTTAAGGCGCTGGGAGCCAGGGTGGAGATCCGCAATGGATTTATCGTAACGGAAGCCGAGCATCTTCACGGAAGTCATATCTATCTGGATACGGTGTCTGTAGGAGCTACCATCAATATCATGATGGCAGCAGCTATGGCGGACGGAAGAACGATCATTGAAAACTGCGCCAGAGAGCCCCATGTGGTGGATGTGGCCAACTTCCTAAACAGTATGGGAGCCAACATCAAAGGGGCTGGTACGGACGTGATCCGTATCCGGGGCGTTCAGAAGCTCCATAAGACGGAATACTCCATCATTCCTGACCAGATTGAGGCGGGAACCTTTATGTTTGCGGCAGCGGCCACCAAGGGCGATGTGATGGTTAAGAATGTAATTCCCAAGCACCTGGAGGCTACTACGGCCAAGCTCCTGGAGATCGGCTGTGAGGTGGAGGAGTTCGACAATGCGGTGCGGGTGGTGGCCTCTAAGCGGCTTTGCAGCACCAATGTCAAGACACTTCCCTATCCGGGATATCCCACAGATATGCAGCCCCAGATCGGCGTTGCCCTGGCTCTGGCCAAGGGGACCAGCATTGTGACAGAGAGCATTTTTGAAAATCGTTTTAAATATATGGATGAGCTGGCCAGGATGGGCGCCATTGTGAGAGTAGAAGGCAATACGGCGATTATCACTGGTGTAGAGAAGCTTTCGGGAGCCCGTGTATCCGCGCCGGATCTCAGGGCGGGAGCGGCTCTTGTGATTGCGGCCCTGGCAGCGGAGGGCGTTACGGTGGTGGATGATATCACCTATATACAGCGTGGATATGAAGAGTTTGACGAAAAACTCAGAAGCCTGGGGGCTGAGATAGAAAAGATAAACAGCGAAAAGGAAGCTTTGAAGTTTCGGCTCAGGACAGGCTGAACAGGATAGCGAGGCGAAGATTTAAGGCGGCCGATGTTCGGCCGCCCTTTTTACTCTGAAAGCCCAGTCTCAATGGGCAGGCTGACTGCGTGCTGGCACGCAAGGCTGCATGGACATTTGAGACGCTAACCCGTATGAGCAAGGAGCACGGTAGTGCGGATTGCGAATACGGGTAGGGCGCTGCGTGCCAGTGGCACGCGTTTAGCGCCGACCGAAGCGGAGCGGAGACTTGCGGGAGCACGCAGTGCGGAGCAATCCATGGCTTTTATGCGTGGCGGTGCCTGCGCCAGCAGGCATGTAAGTTTACTCTGTTAGGAAGTTTCGTGTATGCAGAGTAAAATGCTCCGCATGATACATGCTATCAGATAAAAAAGATATAAAAAGGGAGGAAAGATTGAATGAAACTGTATGAAAACGGCGTATATCTGTTAAATGGAACAGAGATCGTTGAAGACGGGGGGGAGGCGGCAGCCGCACTTGCAGGCCGTCTGGGAGGACAGGCTCCCTCTAAAGAGGAAGCGGCGAAGAATACCATCGCTTATTCCATCCTTAAGTCTCACAATACCTCCGGGAACATGGAAAAGCTGAGAATCAAGTTTGATAAGCTGACATCCCATGACATTACCTTCGTGGGGATTATTCAGACTGCCAGGGCTTCAGGCCTTGAGAAGTTCCCCGTTCCCTATGTTCTGACTAACTGCCATAATTCTCTCTGTGCGGTAGGAGGAACCATTAATGAAGATGACCATATGTTTGGATTAAGCTGTGCGAAGCGCTATGGCGGTATTTACGTTCCTCCTCATCAGGCGGTGATCCATCAGTTTGCCAGGGAGATGCTGGCAGAGAGCGGAAAGATGATCCTGGGATCGGATTCCCATACCCGCTATGGGGCCCTGGGCACCATGGCTATGGGCGAGGGAGGCCCGGAGCTGGTAAAGCAGCTTCTGAACCAGACCTACGATATTGATATGCCCGGCGTAATCGCTGTTTACCTGACCGGAGAACCGGTCAAGGGAGTCGGCCCTCAGGATGTGGCTCTAGCCATTATCGGCGCTGTGTTTGCCAACGGATACGTAAATAATAAAGTTATGGAATTTGTTGGGCCGGGCGTGGAGAAGCTCAGCGCTGACTTCAGGATCGGCGTGGATGTAATGACCACAGAGACGACCTGTCTTTCCTCCATCTGGAAGACGGATGATGAGATTAAAGAGTTTTATGAGATTCATGGAAGGGCGGATGCCTACAGAGAGCTGAATCCGGGACCGGTGGCCTACTATGACGGTATGGTCTATGTGGATCTGAGCAAAGTCCGTCCCATGATCGCCATGCCTTTCCATCCCAGCAATACGTATACCATTGAAGAGCTGAACGCAAACCTTATGGATATCCTGGACGATGTGGAGAAGAAGGCAAAGGTTAGCCTTGGGGATGCGGTAGACTTCACCTTAAAGGACAAGGTGAGAAATGGAAGACTGTATGTGGAGCAGGGGATTATTGCCGGCTGCGCAGGAGGCGGATTTGAAAATATCTGCGAAGCGGCGGATATTCTGAAAGGAAAATATATCGGCGCTGACGAGTTTACCTTAAGCGTATATCCGGCCAGCACGCCTATCTACATGGAGCTGGCAAAAAATGGAAGACTGGCGGATCTGATTCAGAGCGGCGCCATTGTAAAGACGGCATTCTGCGGTCCCTGCTTCGGCGCAGGCGATACGCCTGCCAACAATGCCCTGAGTATCCGGCATTCTACCAGAAACTTCCCCAACAGAGAGGGGTCTAAGCTTCAGAGCGGCCAGATCGCCTCTGTGGCATTGATGGATGCCCGTTCCATAGCCGCCACTGCGGCTAACAAGGGCTATCTGACGGCCGCCACGGATGTGGATGCTGACTTTACGAAGCCGAAATACTTCTTTGACAGCAGCATTTATGAGAACCGTGTCTTTGACAGTAAGGGTGTGGCTGATCCGTCTGTGGAGATCCGCCTTGGGCCCAACATCAAAGACTGGCCTTCTATGTGCGAACTCCCGGAGAACTTGATCCTGAAGGTGGTTTCTGAGATTCATGATCCTGTTACCACCACGGATGAGCTGATCCCCTCCGGCGAGACGTCCTCCTACCGCTCCAATCCTTTGGGGCTGGCGGAGTTTGCCCTCTCCAGAAAGGATCCGGCCTATGTGGGACTTGCCAAAGAGGTGCAGAAGGCGGAGAAAGCCAGAGAAGCCGGAGAGAGCATGGAAGAAGCCCTTCCTGAACTTTCGCCTGTGTGGAAGACGATTGCGGCTTCCTATCCTGAACTTTCCCCGAAGAATACGGGAATCGGAAGCACGATCTTTGCGGTGAAGCCGGGAGACGGTTCAGCCAGGGAGCAGGCTGCTTCCTGCCAGAAGGTTCTGGGAGGCTGGGCGAATATTGCCAACAGCTATGCCACCAAGAGATACCGCTCCAACCTGATTAACTGGGGAATGCTTCCTTTCCTGATCGAGGAAGGAGAGCTGCCCTTTGCTAATCACGACTATCTGTTTATTCCCGGAATCCGCACTGCGGTGACGAACCGGGCTTCCCAGGTAAAGGCTTACCAGGTAAAGGGAGATGAACTGAAAGAATTCACCTTAAAGCTTGGCGGGATGACAGAGGACGAGCGCCAGATCATACTGGACGGCTGCCTGATCAATTACAACCGGGTGAAATAATTTCCTTCATCCTTTTACGCTTCCTGCTGCCACACCGGATACGATAAATCTGGAGAGCAGGAGATATACCACCACAACAGGCAGGATTGCGAATACAATCATGACGTAAACCTGCCCCATGTCAAACTTTAGAAAATCGGCGCTTCTCAGCTGTGCAATCAGTATGGGAAGCGTCTTTTTGCTGTCCTCATGGAGAATCAGAGCCGGAGTAAAGTAATTGTTCCAACTGGAGACAAAGGTGAAGATCATCTGCACCGCTATAGCCGGCTTCATCAGGGGAAGCACGATGCGGTTGAAGGTGTGGAACTCACCGGAGCCGTCGATTCTGGCTGCCTCCACCAGAGACAGAGGAAGATTGCTTTCCATATACTGCTTGATATAGTAGAAAGTAATGGGAGCGGCGATGGTGGGAACCACCAGTGGGATAAAGGAATCCTCCAGCTTCATTTTTGACACAAGCTGGATGAATCCAAGGGCCGTAACCTGGGTAGGCACCATCATGATCATGAGAATAAAAGTGAAAACCGCTTTTTTAAAGCGAAAACTATATGCGTGGATGGCGTAAGCGGTCATGGTGGAAAAATACGTGGAGAGCAGAGCGCTGCATCCTGCCACAATGAGGCTGTTTATCATTCCCTGAAGCACCGGGAGGGTACCTGCCAGCAGGTTGTTCCAGTTTTTAAGAAGATGGGTGCTGGGAACCGGGCTGAATCCTCTGGAAAGCTCCCCGTTGGAGCGGGTGGCGTTGATGATCAGGATATAAAACCAGAACAAGCAGAGGAAAACGATAAAGATTAACACTGTATAGGCAAGGACCCGGCGGGCTTTTACGCTCATGCCGCTGCTTTTCTTTTTTTCTGAACCGGTCATTCTTGTCACCTCCATTATGGCTGATTCTTTGACTGGGTGAATTTAAATACGACAATACTCAACACGCCGGTGATTAGGAACATTAATACGGAGAGGGCGCCTGCCATTCCGTAATTTTTGCTGTACAGATGCTTGTTCAAATACATAATCAGCGTCATGGTGGAACGCATGGGATCTCCGGTGGCGTTTGTCAAAACCTGAGGCACATCGAACATTTGAAGGCCGCCGATTAAGGAAGTAATCATCACATAGATGAGGATAGGCTTCAGAAGGGGCAGCGTAATTTTGAAAAAAATCTGGGTGGAGCTTGCGCCGTCCGCCTGGGCCGCCTCAAAAAGGGAAGAGTCGATCCCCAGCATACCGGCCAGCAGAAGGATGGTGGTGTTTCCAAACCACATGAGGAAGTTCATAAGGGCTACCAGGGATCTGGCGCTCCACTTAACGGTGAGAAACCGGAAGGGTTCCTTCAGGATACCCAGGTTTACCAAAATGGAATTAATAGGGCCGCTGTCGGAAAAGAGAGTGAAAAACAGCATGGCAAAGGAAGCGGCCATGATAAGGTTCGGCAGATAGATTACGGTCTTGAAGAATCCCGCTCCCTTCAGGCGAAGCTGAGGATCGGAAAACCACGCAGCCAGCAGAAGAGAGACCAGGATCTGAGGGACGAAGCACATGATCCACATGATCATGGTGTTTTGGAAGTATACAAAAAGGTCGCCGCTTGAGAGCAGGCTGACGTAATTATCCAGTCCCACAAAATTCGGCCCGACCTGGCTTAGACCAGAGCGATAATTTTCGAAAAAACTGTTGTAGATGGTTCCGGCCAGGGGAATAAGCTGAAACACTACGTATACAATGAGAAACGGCAGAAGGAAAATATATCCCCATTTATTATAACTGACTGCCTTTTTATTCTTTGCCTTCATACAGATACCTCCTGGTCCTTGATTCTTCCTGACAGGTTCGCAGCAGATTTCCCACATATCAAAAGGACTGAACTGTAGCTAGAAATCTGGTGCCAGCCCGGCAGCAGGAATGCCGCCGACATTCTTGAATTTTGCTTGGCGGGACGCCGTCCTGGAATGGCGTCCCGCCTGAGAAAAAGAAGTATAGTAAATTAGTACGTGAGTTCCGGATATTTTTCCACTACTGCAGTGTAGAACAGGTCAGTAGCTTCCTCGAGGGTTGCGTTTCCTTCAAAGTAATTTCTCATGGCATTCTGGAATTCCTCGTTGCACCCCTGGTCGTAAGCGGAGAGATTGCTTAAGTCGATGGAATCAATGCCGGCCAGGAATTTGGAGATGGGATTCTGGCCGCCCAGAATAGCGTCGCCGAAGCTCTCGTCAGAAGCTAAAGCTTCCATGGCGGATTTGTTGTTTACAAAGTCCCCGTCTGCCTTTGCAATTTCTGTCATAATGTCAGGATTGCAGGTCAGGTTCAGCATGATATCCTTGATCAATGTGGGGTTGTCAGAGCCGGTAGCTCCGCAGATCCAAGTACCGCCCCAGAAGAAGCCCTGAGGTCCTTCTGTAACAGCCCAGCCGCCGTCATATCCAACGCTGCCTTCTGTATCCCCTGCCATGGAGAAGTCATAGAACCAAGCCGGTCCGAAATAGCAGAATACGTTGCTGTCTGTGTAGAAGCCCTTGCTCCAGTCGTCGCTCCACAGTTCGTAGGTATTGGTCTGGCCAGCGTCTACCATAGCCTTGGAGGTTTCTACCCAGTTCATAATATTTTCGTCAATATTGATGGCTCCGTCTTCCACCCATTTGCTTGTTACGTTATTGGAGAATACACGGTAGGCGTCGTTTACGGAAGAGGTCATGACGTAACCGGACTCTTTCATTTTCTGTGCTGTTGACAGGAAGGTTTCCCAGTCGGAAAGGTAAGTCTGAACCTCTGCCGGATCATCGGTGCCAAGAACGTCTTTGGCGATGTCGCGGCGGTATATCAGCAGGCCGGGGCATCCCTGCCAGGAAAGACCTTTAAGGTTTCCTCGGGAATCGGTTACAATATCCTTTGTATAGCCGAACTGCTCTGCCGTATCTTCTTCCGTGATTCCCAGATCAGCGATGTTCATGGTATATTCGGTATCGGTGTATTTCAGCGCATAGTCAGCCTCGATCAGGAAGAGGTCGATCTTATCGTCTGCCGCTGCGGTGCCCTGTTTCAGCAGTGTCTCATCCAGGTTGTTCTGGTATGCGTTGTCGTCATTGGGGGTAATGTTCCATTTTACAGTGACGTCGCCGATCTGTCCCGTAGTGGCGTCAATTTCCTCATAGCCGGGATAATGGTCGGTGACACGGCTCTTAAACTCTTCGTTCCAACAGTAAATGTTAAATACGGAGCCTTCCTCTGGAGCGGCTTCCTCAGCTCCTGCCGGCATAACTGCCATGCCTGTTGTCATAGCGGCCGCTAAAATGATGCTTAACATTTTCTTTTTCATTCTTTTTACCTCCCTTGAAGTTAGATGATGGATTGCCTGTGCTGCTTCTGTGCAGCAGTGGAAATTTCAGGATTTTCTGCCGTCAGATCTTTTATGGACGCCCCTTTAAACAGCATGCCGTCTACGGTATAGCGTTCGATGACGGTTGTTCTGGGATGTTCAATCAGCTCTACCAGCTTTTCGGCGGCGATCCGGCCCAAGGATTCCGTGTCCTGACAGAGGGTTGCAAGCCTGGGGTCAAGGATCCTGGCGATGTTGATTCCGTCGTAGCCTGCGATGGAAATATCCTCTGGAATGCGCAGTCCCCTCTCCCTGATTTCATTAATGCCTCCAATCGCCGTGAAATCATCTGGATAGATGATGCAGGTGGGGGGATCCTTCAGATCCAGAAGTTCCCTGGTCCGCATGGCGGCCATATCCGCATTGCGGTAAAGACCCGAAACTACATACTCATCGGGAATTTCCACGTTAAATCTTTTCAATGTCCTGTAGAAGCCTGTCAGCCTGTTTTTTGTAACTGCGGTGTCGTCGCCGTGTATGTAGGCGATCTTCCTGTGGCCCATCTGACAGATATAAGATACGAGATCTTCCATGCCCTGTACGTTATTGGATATAACGGCGATCTTCCCGTCACAGACGTGGTCGATTGTGACGATGGGAAGGTCGGAACGGATCAGCTCCTGCACGGCGTCTGAGAAAAAGTTGACGCAGGCGATGACGGCGCCGTCCACCCCTCTGTAGCGGCAATGCTCATAATAGCTCATTTTTTTCCCCGCTACGTTTTCGCTGGCAAAGGTTATATCATATCCCTTCTCTTCTGCTGTTTTCTTAAAGCTTTCCAGTACATGGTTAAAATAATCATGGGTCAGACCGCTT